>ERZ808286.1632-NODE-1632-length-10709-cov-5.779332_pt1 | contig 10709 bp, 7 predicted proteins | sample MGYA00521276_ERZ808286 | MGnify/ENA primary metagenome ERZ808286 (study PRJEB31516, sample SAMN03275607) | gut metagenome | biome: mammalia-associated habitat; material: feces | host: Papio cynocephalus | place: Kenya | collected 2012-08-01 ... | reverse complement strand
ACATGGCAGTTCGCGTTGCGATTAATGGTTTCGGTCGTATCGGCCGTTTGGCTTTCCGCGCTTTGGCGGAATCCGGTCGTACGGACGTCGACGTCGTTGCGATCAACGACCTCGGTTCGCCGAAAGCCAACGCTCATTTGTTGAAATTTGATTCCGTCCACGGACCCTTCCCCGGCGAAGTTTCCGCGACCGACGATTCGATCACCGTCAACGGCAAAACCGTCAAAGTTTTGGCTGAACGCGATCCGCACAACCTGCCGTGGAAAGAAATGGACATCGACATCGTCTACGAATGCACGGGCATTTTCACCGACGCCGAAAAAGCGAAAGTCCATCTGGAAGCCGGCGCGAAACGCGTTCTGGTTTCCGCTCCGTCCAAAGGCGCCGATCTGACGGTCGTCTACGGCGTCAACGACGACAAGCTGACCAGCGAACACAAAATCGTTTCCAACGCGTCCTGCACGACGAACTGCCTGTCGCCGGTCGCCAAAGTTCTGAACGAAAACTTCGGCATCGTCCGCGGCTACATGACGACGATTCACTCCTACACGGGCGACCAGCGCACGGTTGACACGCTGCACAAAGACCTGTACCGCGCCCGCGCCGCGGCTTTGTCGATGATCCCGACGACCACCGGCGCCGCGAAAGCCGTCGGTCTGGTTCTGCCGGAACTGGCGGGCAAGCTGCAGGGTTCCGCGATCCGCGTCCCGACGCCCGACGTGTCCGTCGTCGACCTGAAAGTCGAACTGGCGAAAAACACGACCGAAGAAGAAGTCAACGCCGCGATGAAAGCCGCATCCGAATCCGGTCGTCTGAAAGGCATTCTGGGTTACAACGACCTGCCGCTGGTTTCCTCCGACTTCACGCACACGAAGTTCAGCTCGATCTTCCACGCCGACCAGACGAAAGTCATCGACGGCAACTTCCTGCGCATTCTGAGCTGGTACGACAACGAATGGGGCTTCTCCAACCGTATGTCCGATACCGCCGTCGCGATGTCGAAATTTATCTAAGGTTTTTTACCGCAAAACGGCTTCCTCCCTCAAAGGAGGGAGCCGATTTTGTTTATCTGCTAAGGAAAAATGAAAAATGGCTAAATTCAACACGATCAAAGATTTGGACGCCAAAGGCAAAGTCGTTTTCGTCCGCGCCGACTTGAACGTCCCGTTCAAAGACGGCAAAGTCACCGACACCACCCGCATCGACCGTTTCGTCCCGACCGTCAAAGCGTTGACGGACAAGGGCGCGAAAGTCGTCATCGCTTCGCACTTCGGTCGCCCCAAAGGTCAGGTCGTTCCCGAAATGTCGCTGGGTCAGATCGTCCCCGACGTTGAAAAAGCTCTGGGTCGGAAAATCGTTTTCGTCGACGACTGCGTCGGACCGAAAGTCGAATCCGCGATCAAAGCGATGAAAGACGGCGACGTCGTCATGCTGGAAAACCTGCGCTTCTACGCCGAAGAAGAAAAGAACGACGCTGATTTCGCCGCCAAATTGGCGAAAGACATCGACATCTATGTCAACGACGCGTTTTCGTGCGCCCACCGCGCCCACGCGTCCACCGAAGGCATGGCGAAGCTGAAACCGAACGCCGCCGGTCTGCTGATGCAGGCTGAATTGGAAGCTTTGGACGCCGCTTTGGGCAATCCCGTCCGTCCGGTTGCCGCGATCGTCGGCGGCGCGAAAGTGTCCACGAAGCTGGATCTGCTGGGCAACTTGGTCGCCAAGGTCGACAAGCTGGTCATCGGCGGCGGCATGGCCAACACGTTCCTGTTCGCCAAAGGCGTCGCCGTCGGCACGTCCCTGTGCGAAAAGGAAATGGCGGACACCGCGCGCGAAATCATGAAAAAGGCGGAAGCCGCGAAATGCGAAATCATTTTGCCGGTTGACGTCGTCGTCGCCAAGGAATTCGCCGAAAACGCCGAAAACGAAACGGTCGACGTCGACGCGGTTCCCGCCGACATGATGATTTTGGACATCGGACCGAAATCCGTCGCCGAAATCGTCAAAAAGCTGGGCGAATGCAAAACCGTGATCTGGAACGGTCCCGTCGGCGCGTTTGAAATCAAGCCGTTCAACAAAGCGACGTTCGCGATCGCCGAAGCGGTCGCCGATCTGACCGCGAAGGGTTTGAAATCCATCGGCGGCGGCGGCGACACGGTTTCCGCACTGAAACACGCCGGTGTTGCCGACAAGCTGTCGTACCTGTCCGCCGCGGGCGGCGCTTTCCTGGAATGGATGGAAGGCAAAGTCCTGCCGGGCGTCAAAGTTCTGGAAAAGTGATTTTCCGTTTTTGACTGAAAGACCGTCCTTGAACGTCAAGGGCGGTCTTTTTTTTGTCAAAAAAATGTCATAATGTGGCTGAAACGACGGATTCAAGCCAAGGGTGTTTTGGCAAAAAGGGTGTTTATTTTTTTCTAAAAACGCGCTATATTATATATAAAATTGATTCAGACGTTTTTTCAAGGGGGCTCCCATGGCGGACAATCAAAAAGAAAACGATGCAAACGAAAACCGTTATGTTGACGACAAAGGATATGACCACACCGTAACGCACGACGACGCGGGGCGGGTTCTTTCCGATAAGAGATACGACAAAGACGGCACTTTGTTGGGAGAGGGTCTGTATAAAAACGGCGAACCTATCGGGCGTAAAGAATATCGCACGGACGATAAAGGGCTGAGGCATACCATTACGTATGATGCGGAAAACAGGATTCTGTCCGATCAGGGGTTTGACGAGGACGGCACTCTGCGGGGAGAAAGCCTGTTTGAAAACGGAGAATTCGTCGGAAGCAAAACATACACGACAGAATATGCCAAAGGCGGTCAAACATTCGATCATATCATTACGCGGGACGCGGATAACCAAGTCCTTTCCGATAAGAGATACGACAAAGACGGCACTTTGTTGGGAGAAGGTCTGTATAAAAACGGCGAACCTATCGGGCGTAAAGAATACGCGAAAGATGATATGGGTTTTGATCATGTCATCACGCGCAATGCGGATAATGAAATCGTTTCCGAACAGAAGTTCGACAAAAACGGGCGGTTGATGACAGAAGAAAAGACAGTTCAAAACGATGTAAAAACGCCCGAACCGGAACAAAAGCCGGCGGCGCGCGCGGCGGCGGAAAATCTGCCGTCCGTCCGCGGCAACGCGATGCCGGAACGCGCCCGTGCGGAAACTTCGGCGGGACGCGGAAACGCCGATCCCAATATGCCCGCCGTCCGCGGCAACGCGATGCCTGAAAAAGCGCGCGCGGCTGAAAATGTCGGGAAAGAGGAAGCCTTGGCGGATTCCTTTGTCGCTTTTACAAAAAACAGAACGCGTGAATCGGCGCAACGGCTGTTCAACAGTCTGCGTGATATGGACTTAGATTTTTTGCGTCAGGGTTTAACCGCCGAAGAAATGAAAGAAAAAATGTCCGCCGTTATGGCGACGGCGTTTGACAAAGGCGTCGCCGCCGGCATGAACGCCGACGCTTTAAACAAAGACATCGCGGCGTTTTCCAAACAGTTTGAAGAACGCCTGAAAAACGCGGCGCACACCCCCGAACAGCCGACCGCGACGGCGACGCGTTTGGACGACAAAGCGAACACCGGCGCGAAATCGGGTCTGGAAAACGTCGAAGACGCCGAATACGAAGACGTGACGAACGATCCCGCCTATGCCAACGCCGCGGGTCTGCCCGCCAAATCCGCCGGAAACGGAATCGAAGCCGAAAAGACGGTCGAAAAAGAGGAAAACGCCGCCGAACAGGTCGCGCCGGAACAGGCGCGGCAAAACGACGGCGTCGTCGACACGGCGTCCGAACCCGAAAAAGCGGACGAACGGGGCGCCGAGCCCGCGCAGGATCGACCGGTTGAAAACGAACCGGTTTCCGCCGCGCCCGTCGTTGAAGACGACGGGAACGAAGCCGAAACCGCCGATCGGGCGGCGCCGGAAAACACCGGAAACGACAACGGCGGTCAACAGGGCGACTTCGGCGTCGCCGGATACGACGACGACGTCAACACCAACACGGACGAAAACGCCGGCGCGGACGGGAAAGCCGCCGACGACAAAGCCAACGCGGCGCAAGGACAGGATTCCGCGTCGCTGGATCAGCTGCACGCCGAAATGGAAGCCGTCGCGGCGAAAATCAACTATCATATGAGCGAACAGGACGAATTCTGCCCGTATTCGACGATCAAATGTTCGTCGTTCGTCGAATCCAAAGACGAAAAAAATCCGTTCGTTCAGGCGACGATGCGCCCGTCCGGTTCGACGCTGATCAACATGCCCGACAAGATCAACATAAAATTCAACACCGTCGTCGAAACGGACGGCAAGCAGAACACCCAGCTGACGCTGGAAGACTGCATGGCGATGGTGCGCATGGGCATGGAAAAGGGCTGGACGTCCGCGACGCTGAGCGGTCCTCCCGAATTTAAAAAGCAGATGTATCTGGCGATGCGCGCGATGGGCATGGAACCCGTCGGCTACACGCCGTCCGCCGAACTGGCGAAACAGGGCGACGCGATGTTTAAAAGCAACGCGCAAAACCGCGAACACAACGCCAGCATCGACAAGCGTTTCCCCGAAATGGAATCGGAGCGCAAAGCCGCCGGCGTCGAAATCGACGGCATCGACAAGGAACTGACCGACAGCTTCAAGAGCAAGGGCATCGGTTACGAACCGAAAACGCCCGATGAAAAGTCGGCGGAATCCAAAGACAACACCGATCAAAAGGACGAGAAGCAGTCCGAACAGGATTCGAAAACCGAAGAGAAAACTCCGCAAGCCGAGGAAAAAGCTCCGCAGGTTGAAGAGAAAGCTCCGCAAGCCGAGGAAAAGACGCCGCAGGTTGAAGAGAAAGCTCCGCAGGTCGAGGAAAAAGCCCCGCAGGTAGAAGAGAAAGCCCCGCAATCCGAGGAAAAGACGCCGCAGGTTGAAGAGAAAGCTCCGCAGGTCGAGGAAAAGACGCCGCAGGTTGAAGAGAAAGCTCCGCAGGTCGAGGAAAAAGCTCCGCAACAACAGGAGCAAGCACCTTTGGGTCTGCCAAATCCGGAACAGGGCAAAACGCGGGAACAGGAACAGACTCCTCAACAGCCGGAACCGGAACGGAATGGTCACGCGCCGCTGGGCTTGCCGAACCTGAAACAGCAGGAAGCCGACCAGCATCAGCCGCCCGCCCCCGTCCTGCCGGGGAAAACGCAGCTGGCTTTGCCCGCCCTGCCCCCCGAAAAAGGAAAAGAGCTGAACGCCAAGTTCACTTATATGGTCGAAGACCTTGCCGCGAAAAACCCGCAAGTCGCCGGATATCTGGCGGCGGGACTGGGGAAAGCCGACAAATCCCCGTCGACGATGTTGCAGGTCTACGGCGGCGCGGCGAACGAGGTCAAAGCGCTGGAAGTCAAACCGAACACCCGCGCCAATTCCAACGCGAACACGAACTTGCCCAGCGTCATCAAACGCAAGGGCGAGCTGGACAGGTAACGTACAGAAAGGAAAGCCCGAACGAATCGGGCTTTCTTTTTTTAAACAGGGAATCCGCACATGCAACGCGAAAACGACAAAGAAAAAAATCAGACGCCGCCCGCCGCGACCAAAGACGTGAACCGCCTGAAAAACGCGTGGACGCGTTTATTGAAAATGCAATCGAACATCGGGCGCGGACGCCGCAGCAAATCCGTCGGACAAATTTCCTCCGTCGAACTGGTCACGGGCGCGGACGGACGCCAACGGGTTCAAATCAACCTTGTCGGCGGCGGCAAAGTTCTGGACGCCGGCGACAAGCGATCCGTTTTCCGTGAAATGCTGCCGCAAAAAAGCGTCAATCTGGGGCGCATAGCGTCTTTGCTGGACGCCGTGCGCGAATTCGGGTTCGACGCCGTCGCGTCGGGCTTGTCCCCCGCGATGAAAGCCCTGCTGATGAAAGCGTGCCGGCATTGCGGTGTCGCGCTGAAAAAACAGGAAAAGGCGAAAGCCGCCCCCGTTCAATCAAAATCGTCGTTCAAATGGCTGTTCAACCTGCGCGCCGAACATGCGAAAGCTTTTGCTTCGTCGGAACAACGCCTGACGCCGCCGCCCGCGCCCCCCGTCGTTGAAATCACGTCGCCCCGCAAACTGCAAAACGCCGTCGATCATCAAAAGGCGGCGAACAAAGCGTATCTGGACTACGTCTTAAAACGCGCCGAAGAACGCGCGCGCGCCAAATTTCTGGATCATCTGCGCGAACACCTGACCGAAATCGAACGGAAAAAAGGCACGGATCTGACCGACGAGGAAAAAGACGTTTTAAAACTGGCGAACCGCTACGGGCTGAAAGCCGACCGCGCCGCCGAAAAGCCGTCCGAGCGCCAGTCGCGGGCGCGGCGGAAGCTGGACGTCAACAACCTGCCCCGCGATATTTTATGCGAAATGCACGCGGCAAAGAAGCGTTACCGCGCCATTTGCGACGCCAAAAACCAAGCCGTCGAACTGACGGGGGCGGAACACGCGCGCGATTGCGCGAACGCGAAAGACAACCCCCTGACGTCGGACGTTTTGGCGCGCGAAGCCGCCGCGAAACTGCCCGCCGACCGTTCCGTCGAAAATTTGCAGACCTTTTTAAAGGAAATCGGCGAACGGCTTGACGAACGGCGCGCCGAAGCCAAAGCCGCGCGGCAGGAACGCCGCGACCGCGTTCGCGGCATTTTGCGCCAAGTCTGCGCGACGCCCGACAATCGTCGCGAAAAAACGCCGGCGCACGGCGCGCGCCGCAAAAACTTCAAAGACGCCCTGTCCCCGTCGTTATTGAACGAAATCGTCAAACGGCGGCAGACGACGCGTTAAAGCTTTCTCAAACGCCGTTTTTGGGGCAAAGGTCCGCGACGGGACACGTCGCGCAAGCGGGCTTTTTCGCCGCGCAGACGTATCGTCCGTGCAAAACCAGCCAATGGGAAACGTACTTCAAATCGCCGTCGGGTATGACGCCCCTGACGGCTTTTTCCAGATTTTTTTCAACCTCGACCGGCGTTTTTCCGACCGCGATTCCCGTGCGGTTGCCCAGCCTGAACACATGCGTGTCGACGCCGAACGTCGGCAGTCCGCACCACGTGTTCAAAAACACGTTCGCCGTTTTGCGCCCGACGCCCGCCAGCGTTTGCAGTTCGTCGAAATCAAGCGGTATTTCGCCGCCGTGTTTTTCAACGACGTCGCGCGACAGGGCGATCACGTTGCGGGCTTTGGAATTGAACAGCCCGATGGAACGAATGTGTTTTTTCAGCCCCTCTTCCCCCAAAGCCAGCATTTTTTCGGGGGTGTCCGCGACCTTGTACAGCTCCGCCGTCGCCTTGTTGACGTTTTTATCCGTCGTCTGCGCGGACAGGACGATCGCCACCAGCAACGTGTAGGGCGACGCGTAATTCAATTCGCACTTCGGTTCCGGATTGATTTTTTTCAATCGGGCGAAAAATTCCCTGACTTTTTCGGGAGTCATCGCTAAAAACCGAACCGTTTCAGAACGGCGTCCACGCGCGGCAAAGCGCCGCCTCCGCGCGTTTTGACGTTCAACAGCAGAGGATACAGGTTGTAAATGCTCTGCCTGTATTCGAAAAAGCCGGAACGGAAAACGTGGCGTTCCCCGTACCTGTCGTAAAAAATCCTGCTCAGCGACGGCTGTTCGCCCGCATAGGCGAATTCAAACTCCGGATCGCCGAAAAAGACCGCCGGATCGACGAACGACCGGACGCGCCCCCCGCGGCACAGAATCGTCGTGGTGCTGATGTCGCCGTGCAACAAAGCGGGACGCGGCGGTTCGTCCAGATATTTTTCCGTGTTTTCGGCGAATTTTTCGATTCGCGCGTACGTTTCCGGCGGCAGATTGCCGCTTTCATACGCCAGCCGAGCCATGTAAAGCAGTCTGTTTTGCGTGAAAAAAGGCACCCATTTCGCGCTTTTCGCGTTGGGCTGTCGAACGCCCCCGCGCAAAGTGTCAAAGTCGAATCCGTAAGAATCCGACGTGATGGCGTGCAGTTTCGCCAGATGATCAGCCGCCTCGGGTTCGCAATCGACGCTCAGCGTCCCGTCCGCGGCAATGTATTCGTGCACCAAAGCGTCCGGTCCGGAATAGTAGACTTCGGGCACGGGCAGTTCCGTGCGGCGTTTCAAATAGTCCATCGTCGCACCTTCGACCGCCAGATCGTCCGAAGAATCCTTCGGCAATTTGACGACGACCTGCGTTCCGTCGGACAAAACGACGTGTTTGGCGTCGGCGATGCCGCCCGCCAGCGTCGCGGCGGACACGACCCGTTTTCCCGTCGATTCCTCGACAACGCGGGTGACCCGCGCGCTCAGCGGATTGCTTTCAACCTGCATGGCGTTCCTTCCGAATGTGGTTCAAAAGCCCGTCGCACGCCGAATCGATCATGTCGAACACGTTTTGAAACCCGTCCGTTCCCCCGTAATAGGGGTCGGGGACATCGTCCGTTCCATATTGCGGCGCAAATCGCATCATCAATTCCGGCACCGCCCTGTCATGATCCGGCGAAAAAGCCGGACGCATTTCTTCGAGTGCCGCCAAATGCGACGAATCCAGAGCGATAATCAAGTCGAAATCCTTGAAATCGTCCCGAACGAATTTCCTTGCGCGAATGGATCTGATGTCCACCCCGTTATCCAAAGCCGTCACAACAGCCCTCGCGTCCGGCGATTCGCCGGCATGCCAGCCGCTGATCCCCGCCGAATCCACCGATATTTCGTTTCCCAGCCCCGCGCGTTCAACCTTCTGTCTGAACACGCCTTCGGCGGTCGGGGAACGGCATATATTGCCGGTGCATACGAACAAGACTTTGTACATACGGCTATCTGACCACAAATTGGTTAACAAAAGCATAAAGCCTTTTTCGTTCCGTCCCCTTGATTGTCTGGCGTTTTCCCTTATTTTATGCTATATGTGATTTATGTTTTTTTTATTGGGAGAAACACACATGGCTTTTGATACCAACCGCGACACCGTCGTTTCGCGCGCCGGCGCGCCCGACATCGACGAGGGATTGCGCCAATATATGCTGAAAGTCTACAACTATATGACCGTCGGACTGCTGATCACGGCTCTGGTCAGCTATCTGCTGGCGACGACGCCGCTGGCGTTCGTTTTCTTTTCGCAGGAAACGGGACAGCCGAACGCGCTGGGCTGGGTCGCGATCGTCGCCCCGCTGGCGCTGGTGTTCATGCTGGGATCCGCCGTGTCGTCGGGCAACGCCGCCAAAGCGTTCACGCTGTTCGTCGTCTATTCGGGACTGATGGGCGTTTCGATGACGTCGATTTTCTGGGTCTACACGGGCGTCAGCGTCCTGCGCGTATTTTTGATCGCCGCGGGCATGTTTCTGGGCATGAGCCTGTACGGCTACACGACCAAACGCGACATGACAAGCGTCGGATCGTTTCTGTACATGGGCGTCTGGGGATTGCTGCTGGCGTCGATCGTCAACATTTTCGTGCGCAGCTCTTCGCTGGATTGGACGATTTCCGCCGCGGGCGTCGCGATTTTCGTCGGTCTGACGGCGTGGGACACCTTTAAAATCCGCGAAATGTACAACGAGGGCGACACCGAAAACACGATCGCCGGCAAAGCGATTTTCGGCGCGCTGAGCCTGTATCTGGACTTTATCAACCTGTTCATCTATCTGTTGCGCTTTTTCGGCGACAGACGGGATTAAGATTTCCCGCAAAATGAAAAAACGGAGCGAAAGCTCCGTTTTTTTACACTCGCGAACAACCGGCTGAAACGGCGGCGAATCGGGAAAGCGCGCCCGCCGCGGAATTATTTCGCCCCCGCTTTTTTCAGGATTTCGACGATGTCCTGACGATTTTTCGCCACTGCCAACATCAACGCCGTCAAACCATCTTTTTTTGCCACATTAACATCAGCAGCTTTGCCTATCAGATACTGAACAACGTCCAAACGACTGCTCCATACCGCCCGCATCAACGCTGTCCAGCCGTCTTCGTTTTTCACATTGACATCTGCCCCTTTGTCGACCAGATACCGAACCACATCTAGATGACCATTTTCAGCAGCCCGCATCAACGCTGTCCGACCGTCTGTGTCCGTCACATTGACATCCGCCCCTTTGTCGACCAGATACCGAACCACATCTAGATGACCATTTTCAGCAGCCAGCATCAACGCTGTCAAATCATCTTCACCTGTCGCGTTGACATCCGCCCCTTTGTCGACCAGATACCGAACCACATCTAGATGACCATTTTCAGCAGCCAGCATCAACGCTGTCCGATCGTATCTGTATCTGTCTGTTGCATTGACATTTGCGCCGTTGTCAACCAAACATTGAACAACATCAAGACGACCGTTGTAAGCCGCCAGCATCAACGCTGTCCGACCGTGTCTGTCTGTTGCATTGACATTTGCCCCTTTGTCGACCAGATACCGAACCACATCTAGATGACCATTTTCAGTAGCCAGTATCAACGCTGTCCGACAGTCTTCGTCTGTCGCGTTGACATCTGCACCGTTATCAGCCAGATGCCGAACAACATCAAGATGACCGTTATAAGCCGTCCACATCAACGCTGTCCAGCCGTCTTTGTCCGTCGCGTTGACATCTGCACCGTTATCAGTCAGATACCGAACAACATCAAGATGACCATTGTAAGCCGCCAGCATCGACGCTGTCAAATCATCTTCACCTGTCGCGTTGACACTTGCGCCCACACGGACTAA
>ERZ808286.1631-NODE-1631-length-10713-cov-3.271345_pt1 | contig 10713 bp, 20 predicted proteins | sample MGYA00521276_ERZ808286 | MGnify/ENA primary metagenome ERZ808286 (study PRJEB31516, sample SAMN03275607) | gut metagenome | biome: mammalia-associated habitat; material: feces | host: Papio cynocephalus | place: Kenya | collected 2012-08-01 ... | reverse complement strand
ACAATAGAAGAATTTGACAGAATAATCTATGGGTGAAATATAAAGGGAAATAATCCATAGTGATTTTCTACGACAATCGTAGTAGGTTGGAATGTTGGTGAAAAATCTATGGGAAAATCTATGGGCCTTGAAAAAAAAGATGAAATATTTATGATTTTTCCCTGTAATTATAGAAAATCTACAATATTTTCTTGACAAATTATGATAAATATGCTACTATAATACTAACGAAGGGGAAATACTTCTTCTTCTGGTGAAATGCAACTGTTGGTTGACAAAATGGTTGGAAAGAACCATTTATTCCTAACGGAACAAAGATTCTTCCCAACAGAAGGAGTGCAATATGAAGCGTTATAGGCTGCTGACCGTCTACCAAGACGGACAAACAACAACAAGCGAATACTACGGCGACGTGATGGCAAAGTGTATTGCCGCCAGCATTATAAAGCAGAAGGGTGTAACCTACTGCGAAGTGCTGGACATGACCAATGGCAAGGTAGTGTTTGAACATCATCGTAGCTACCAGTTCAAGCCGAATACATATCGCCGTTAACGCGGTGATATACATTATATATATAAGGAGTGCTAATATGATTTACAATGCTGCTGATAAGAACCCGATTGACGTTCTTGCCCTGAACCTGCTTCACGCTGGGTTCACCATTCGTACCAATGCTGCTGGCACACTTGATGTGAAGATTGTCGGCTGGTGGAAGTGTGTTCCGCAAGACCTTGCTGAATGTGCGCACGACCGTGTGCTGATTGAACACGGCTATGCCGAAACTGCTGCTGGTGACCGCTACCTGTATATGTTAGACGTCGTAGAAGGCGTCTATAAGGCGCAGGAACGCCCCACGACGGCGTTCGAACTGGCTGGAGGTAACCTGTAATGGTGCGTGTGTTGTGTGCGTTAGGCGCGCTTCTAAGCGCATTTGCGGGCGGCTGGGTATTGCGTGTTGCGCCCACGAATGACCCTGTGATTTGGCTTGTGGTGTTCCTGTTTGGCTGCGCCTTCGCTTGCTTCTGGGCTGAACTGATTCGCCCCGAACGGTAACTATACATTATATATATAATATGTATGTTGCCTTGCTTCGCGGCGGCAACAATGTTCCTTCTTCTGCTGCTGTCAACTTTTCGCAGACGCAATATAGCGCCGATGGTCAACTTTTTGGCGCTGGAATATAGGGACGGCGGCGGAAAAACCAGGCGGCTGGGTTGTCTGGAACATTTGGAACATACCTGACGTTTGGAATGTATGGAACGTTTGGTATTTGTGCAATCCGTCATATTCGGAAAAGTGAACGATTCCTGAAATGCTTGACAAAATCGTATAGATTCGATATAATAATAGCATAAGGGAAAACGATTAGTTTTTTTAATAGCAACGCTGGACATGGCAAGCGCGGCGTGCGGGACGTTTTATATATATAATGTATATAGCGCGGTTTTTCCACGCTTGAAAATGTTCACAATTTGTTCACAGTTTGTTCATGACTTGTTCATAATTGGTATGGTAAAATCGGCGTAGCCGAACAGGAAGGGGACGGCTGAATGATAGGGTGCTTTAGTCAAGTAAAGTGCCGTGCGTAGGTCAGGCGCGTGAACCTTGAAAACTGAATCTTCGCAGAATCCGATGCAAGCGCGGTTAAATGTGCATGACGCGCGTCAAGTACTTGCATCGGAGGAAATAGGCAAGGGCAACAAAAAATGTTTCACGTGAAACAATTAAAAATTAAAATTGAAAAGGGGAACAAAAAAAATGAAAATTGAAAACAAGAATTTTACAATCGAAGTCAATAGCGCGGAAATGGTCGCAAAAGCAATGGACAGTTTGCCCATCTATCAATCCATCCGCGGGTGTGATCAATGGTCACAGGAAAAGCGCGATGCGCTTGTAGCGGACATCCTGAGCGGCTTGTATGTGCCGCCTATCGTGTTTGCGGTCGAAGTTGACCCCGAAACGGGCGAAAAGCGGCTTGTTATTATTGACGGTCAACAGCGCGGGCGTAGTATCCGCGATGCGGTCGCAAATGGCACGATGCCGAAAGATACGCCGATTATAACGGCGGTTGACAACGGGCGCACGGGCGAAGATGCGTTTCGCGTGCTGAATATCGGATGTCCCGTTGGTAGCGCGCTTGTGACGGCGGTTAGTCTTGACGGCGTAGCGGGTAAGGCGTTGCTTGCGTGTGCGGAACATAACGCGCTCAACCTTATTCCATGGTCAGCCATTCAGAACGGCAGAACGGAAAAAGCCGCGTTTGCGGCATCTGCGCTTGCGATTTGCGCGGGTTGGTCGTTTGTCGAATCATCCACCAAGGCAACAGAAAAATGGCTCAAGGACAACGCCGAAGCGGTCGATGATGAAGCAAAGGCAAAGGCGTTAAACGTTCTTGACCGTATCGCGGCGGCGTTGTTAGTGCTTGACGATATCGCAAAGGATGGCACGCATGGCATTGATGGCGCGGAAGTTTTCGCGGATGAAAAGACGGCGGCAAAGGTCGCAAAGGCACGCGCAAAGGCGGCACGGCGTGCGCTCGGCACGGTTCGCAAGAAAAACAATTTCATTAGCCTTGTGCAAGCGGTCGCCGATGACTATGACGCGATGGATGTTATTGCGCTATTTGCAGATGCGCTTGTATGGACTAAAGGCGGCACATATCAGCCGAGCCGCGAAGATGGCAAAGGACGCTTGAAAAAGGCGGTCGCAATTCCCACTGGTGCGGGTTCGTCCGGTTCGCTGATTGATACGGCGCGACGCTTTGACGCTGTCAAATATTTTCTTGACGGCGAAGGCGATTATAACCGCGACATTTTCGCGGACGCTGAAAAGGATGCCGCGACAAAGGCAAGCGACAATGCCACGGAAAAGGCGTTAGGATGCGATACAAGCGCACTTGCAGCGGCGTTAGGTATGTAACGCGGGGACGGTGCAAAATGGATTGTAGCACGGTTAAAACGGCGGCGCGGGCTTTAATGCCCGCGCTGACCGTCAAAGAACAACAGTTAATTGCAAGTCGCATTATTTTTGATTGGTTCCAGATGACGCAAGGCAAAGCGGGGCAAACGCTGACGGCAACGCGTGACGGCGTGACCATCACGGCGCGAAGCAAGCCGCTTGATGTGGTAGCCTATCGCATGACACAGTATCGCGCCGTCCCGTTTTTGTTCGCGCTGTTCATCCGCCGCCACGATGATGGCGCGGAACTTTGGCAACGCTTGCAAGCGCATTTTAGCGCAACGTTTCCCGAGGTGGTATTATGATGGTGTGGATCATTTCGGCGGGCTTTGCCTATGGCGTTATGTGCATTTTGCACAAGCTCGACGGCTGAATAATTATGCACGCGCCGTGTATATGCATGGCGCGTGTATTTTTATGCAGGGGGCGGTTATGGAATGTTTGGTACGTTTGGTACGTTTGAAGGGTAGGGGTAATTTTTTTCACACACTGGGCTAATTTTCACATGCCATTCCAATTATTCCACTTAGACCATCCTGTACGAAAGTCTGTTCCGAATTCTTTCATAACGATAAAGTCGCCATATTTCACAACACATCCATCAACGACCACCGTTTTCATCGACGCCATTATACGTGTCGCAACGATGCGCAACAACCAGTTCAGACTTCTTGTAATACTTCAAATTCCTTCCACCGTCCTTCTTTGTCCTTCCAAACATCCGTTTCCACTTCGAACCAGACCGGTTCGCCAGCTTCGTCAAACTTCCCAATGATAATCTTCATCGCCGTAGGGGGGGGCGGGTTTTAGTGTCCGTCCCCGTCACTTTCTTCATATTTCGCGCCTATATAGTCAAGAACCGCTTTCATTCCAAGCCCGCCCTGTTCCACCGGCTTCATCATCCAAGCAAACTGCGTCGGGTGCGTGTGCGCCAGTCGGCAGAAGCGGTCGTCCTTCGTAGCGCCGAATGCGCAGAACATGCAGCCCGTCCTATCCGCGCCGGTGGTGCGAAGCTTGCCGTCTTCTTCAACCACGTCACCATAGGCGGCGCTGATTGGGATGTTGTACTTGCGAATGAACGTTAGCACATCCTGTTCGTTCCAAAACGACATTGGCGAAGATATTGGGCGTTTCCCTTCGAAGGCGTTGCAGCCTTCGCGCTTCCACTTCTGTTTGCGCATCACGCTTTCGCAAGCCATCGTTCCGACAATGGGATGTAGACCGTTTCTTTTTCGAAGCGTTTTGAAGGACGCTTCTTCATGACGTCGCAACACTGGTGGCTAATCTTGAACGGCGCGTCAAGCAGGTAGGCATATTTGCGCCAGTCTATCATTGATGTATTGTTATTGTCGAAAAGGCGTTGATAGCACTTGCCGCCCGGACAGCTTCGCGCGTCTTTGATAAGGTGCGCAACTTCCTTGCTGATGACTGGATAGCCGTAATGCGTGACGACCTGTTTGAAATTCATTTCGGGCTTAAGGATGTGCAGTTCGATGCTGATTGTTGTGAAACGATCTTTCAGCCAGTCGGCGTAGTAGCGCACGAATTCGCGGTTTTCGGGATATTCAAGACCCGTGTCGCAGAACGCCAAGTGTAGCGGGCAGGTCGCGCCGATTTCGGTAAGCGTGTCTGCAACCAAGTAGGCGAGCACGGTCGAATCTTTGCCGCCGCTGAAAGACACATAGCAACGCCCCCCCCATGCGCGATACCATTCGAGTATCTTTTCGAACGACATGAATTCTTTTTCTTCAAGTGTTTGATTTTGAAGTACCACCGCGACTTCTGTTGATATGGGGTGGTTTTGGTATACGGCGTCAGACATTTCTTTCCTCCGTGAACAGTTCCTGAAGTATGCGCGGCTTATATTCGCGGCTGTCCATGCCTGCGATTCGTTTCAGCGTCGTCCCATCCAGAAGCCCGTCGAAGCCGCTGTCGATAATGATATTGCAGACCGCGATTTGGTCTTTGCGACGTCTGCGTTCCAGACGCGTTTCGTGCAGCATCCGATAAAGGCGATAGCCCTGTGCCGCATTCAGCGAATAGAACTCCGCCGCGTGTTCGATGTCGAGTAGCGCCGCGTCTGCCTTTGCCAGTTCCGACTGTGCATGTTCACGCATACGCAGCACCTTGCGAAGTAGCGTTTGAATGCCCGCGATGTCCGACTTGATGTTGTCCAAGCAGCCCTCGTCGAGATATTCGTCAAAGTTGATGTCGCTGTAGCGTTCGCGGTCAGTAGCCTCCTGAACTGCGTAGCCGATGTTCTTGAACGACTTCGACAAATTGGCGTAGAAGTTCTCGGCTTTGCTCCGTTCCGAAAACTTGAGTGCCAACTCGGGATTAGCCACGGTCGAAACGCCGCGTTCGTCTTGTAGTATGTAGCCCGCGCCATTTGTAATAAGCCACATGCGCGAATCCTCCTTAAAGCAGAGTTTTGCCTTCTGTGCGAAGGCGCTTTCTGAATTCTTCGTCTGCCATGCGCGCCTTCAAGATGGTTTCGTCAACCTGCTGTTGTTTGTCGATTTCGCGGAACAGCAGAATCGGAACAATGATGAAAACTAAAATCATTCCCATGTTCACACCTCCCGTTCAACGGCAACTGCGACGAATGGCCTTCTTAGCGCCGCAGTAGGCGCCGTAGCTTGCCGCGCGCGACTGCGAATCGTTGTAGCCGTTCGGGAAGAAGATAGCATTGATAAGCAGGCAGAAGATAAGTTCAATCATTTTTATTTCCTCGTTTCATTTTTATTGGGCGGGGCTGTTGCCAGCCCCTTTCCCTATCGTGCTTATATCATAGCACGCTTTTTGCATTTTGTCAAGTCTTTTCAGATTTCGTCAGCTTTGGTCGAAATCCAGCCGCGATGATTAGTCTTCAGTTCGCAAATCGCCGCCTTGTCTTCGCCCTTGAAATGGTCGATGTACTGCGCGAACCCGCTTCTGGTGCTACCGCGCAGGTCGCACTGCCCCGTGTGTCCAATGACGACCACCTTGCAGGTGTCTGCACAACGCGTAAGGACTTTCTTTAATTCGTCAACCGTCCCGTTTTGCGACTCCTCGACGATAACCACCTTGTTTTCAAAGTTGGTGCCGCGAAGGAATGTGCTTGTCAGAAGCTTGATGTAACCGTCGCCGTTCTTTAGGTTCACAAGGCTTTCGTCATTCACGACGTGCATCGGGTCAAGGTTGCACTTGATAATTGCCTGATTGATTGGTTCAAAGTACACTTCAGACTTTTCGGTAATTGACCCGGGAAGATAACCTTGGCGATTTTCTTCACAGGGAAACATGACGACGATAATGCCATCGTAGCGACCGTATTCATACAAAAGGTTGGCTGTACCAACCGCCACGGTCGACTTGCCGGTTCCCGCCTTTGAATTACAGAAGACAATCAATTTGTCTTTGTCCCAAATCGCGTCACGAAAGGCCTCCTGTTCTTCGTCTAAGACCATTCCGTAGAAGGGGTGGTCTTTCAAAGTTTCAGGGCAGTCCTTTTTGTGAACTTGCATTGTAGGTGTCTTTCTTGCCGCCATAACCAGTCTCCTTAGATGATTTCGTCCACGCTTTCGATAATTTTGTCGGCGACGCCACGCGCAATGATTTCATCGGCGAACATATACCAGTCGCGACGGTAGTTGTCGGAATATTCCTTTTCGGTGATGTTGGTGTGGCTGGTGACGTAAGCCATCATGCGCTTTTCGCTTTCCTTGACGAAGTCCGCGTGGTCAGAGAACTTACCCATCGAATTTACGTCGCCAACTGCGCCGTCATGAAGCAGGAACTTCGTGTTCTTGAAGATGAAGCGTTTGTGCCCGCCCATAAGAATCAGTCCGCCTGCGCTATAGCAGCGGCTCATGCCAATCGTGTAGACCGGCGTCTTAGAAGCCGCGATGATGTCCATGACGTAGAAGGTTGCGTCAATTTCACCACCGTTGCTGTTGATGAACAGCTTGATGGGAATGCGGTCTTCGACCGGCTTGCCCTTGTCTTCCATGTTGTAACGCATAATCTGATAACCAACGCTACAGAACGAATCGTCGATTCCGTTATTCCAGATAACGATTCGGTCGTTGCAGTTGCGATAAAACTCAAGCAGGTCGGGGTCGGGTAGGTGCTTATCGAACAGCCCCTCAATTCCGCTAAGGTCAATCACAATATCGTCAAGCATAGTTAAATCCTCCCGCACATTCCGCACTTCTTCTTAATCTGCGCGTTAAAGTTTTCGCCAACGCACCAATAAGCCACGCCGTCTGGCTTGACGGATTCGTTGGTGCCGTCTGCAATAAAGTTGCCGCCAACAAAGGTTGCATTGAAGCCGTTTGCGTCATAGGTCATTACGCAGACCTTTTCGCCTTCATTCGGTAGGCGGTCTTCGGTTTTAATCCAATTCATTGATTCGTTCAACAGTAACGTCAACGCACTGCTGGTCTCCTTCGTAAGTAATAAGGACATCTGTGACGAAGTATCGCATATCATTCACAACAACGTCGGAACCAAGATGTGGAACAATCACGTTGTTGTAGGCGAATTCTTCTAAGAAGATGCCGCCGTCGTCAAAAAATCTGATAGTGTGCATCATTCAGCATAGGTGTGCAAACCGTACCTCCTGCATAGATTTTTGTCTAACTTTATTGGACTGATGTGGTATTTTGCGAAAAATTCGTTTTCTGGCATGGTATGTATTTCGTTGTGGTGTTCGCGGCAAAGTGGAAGAACGGACAGCCCTTCATGTATAATCGCCCTTCTATCGCGTCCCATGCCTACACGCGAACCGTCAATGTTGCAGTGATGTAAATCCGACTTCAGCCCGCAGATGCAGCAGCGTTGCTTCACAAGGCAACTGTATACGTAGCGGTCGTTGTCATCAACGTATTCGTAAAGCGGTCTGTCCGTCTGAATGTCGTTTTCGATAATGAAGTCAATTAAAAACTTTTGATACTCGCATACAAGCGACATTGGCGCATTCGACAACGAGAATGATTCTCCGATATCTTCACCTGCCAACGAAAGGAAGTCATACTTCATGGCTTCATTAACCATTGTCTTCATTGCAGATGCCTTAGATTCACCCTGCCATTCCGCTATAGCCGATTAACGCCCATACCATTCTTCGTTGGTTTGCTGTGATTTGACGCGTGTCGTTTGGTGATATGAAGACCGATTTGCATTTGTCAATAAGTGAAAGGTCGTCTACCTTCAGTAACACGCGTCCATCATCAGAAGTGCCAAGAATGATAGCCTTTTGTCGTCCGTATGGGTTATACGGAAAATCGCTTGTTTGTTTCATCGTAGTGGATTCCCGGAATGTACTGAAGTGCCGGCTGGTTCTTGTCAACAACAGCCATAATCAGACAGCCAGAAGGAAGATTCAGCGCCATAGTTCCAATACCAGTAGCGTCTTCCACGCAGTACCACAGCTTAGAAGGAATCTTTTCTTCTACCTTGTGATAGGTCGGCGTGGGAATGTCGTTCGCAATCTCGGGAGACGCGTCGACAGCAGCAGTAGTTGTTTTCTTATTAGCCATTTACAATTTCCTCCAGAATCATAAGTGCTTGCCGCTTCTTTTCAGCAGCATCATTAGTGTTGATAGTGTAGTCAAAGCCCGGATGATTATCAAGTTCGGTTTCTGACTGATTCAACTTCTGTGTAGCTGTAAGACCGTTCTCGAAACCTTCGCGTTCTACACGAACGGCAACAGCATCGAAGTTGCTGTGAATTACATGAAGTTCATTTTCAAACCGCAAGTCTGGTATGATAACGTAGTCCCAGATATCCACAGCCTTGATTAAGTCTACAACGCGATTTGCAAAGTAATCCTCGTCATACTGCCGAAAAACACCTGTCCCAATGTGCTGTAGAAGCGTTCTTCCCTTTTCATCCTTTTCGCCGTTCCAGTCGAAATAGGTTTTACAAAGGAACTTAACATAGTCGCCAAAAGCAACAGTAAGAACATGATGCCCATCGTCCTCAAGTTTGTGCCGCATCACGTCTGCAACGAAGTTTTTGCCGCTTCCAGCCTTTCCGCTAATCACGATAACTTTCAGTTCTATCACCACCTTTATGTGCGTATTATAACACATTTTTCTCGATTTGTCAATAGGTAAATTGTAAACATTTTGTGAACATTTTGAAAGACTTGACAAATCGTTTGCTGTTTGCTATAATATATAATATATATTTATATACGAAGTTATTGAGAAAGAATAATTTATTATTCTTGAACAATAACGAAGTATATAAATATTCCCTGTTATATTCTTTTCTTTCTTTTTTATTTATTTCTTTACTAAGAAGGGGGTTATAGGGGGGAACATCAGTTTTCTTTGTTTCTTTTTTCTTTCTTTTCTGCGCGATTTGTAATTGTAAACATTTTGTGAACATTTGCGAAAAGGGCTTGACAAATGCTGCATTTTGTGGTATAATCACGATTGCAATGAAGGAAGTGATGATTTGAAAATTTTCGTTGATTTCGACGACACGCTTGCCATGTCGAGCGCGACCGTAGTTAACTATTTGAACGAAAAGTACGGGTTAAGCAAGACCGTGAATGACGTCCATGACTGGTGCTACCGCTCCGTCTATCGGCACATGACACCCAAGATGGTAGAAGATGTCTATGCAGGTGACTACTTCTGGAACAATGTGGCTCTATTTCGTGACGCCGTTGACATTCTTCGCGGACACGATGTGACTGTGTGCAGTTGCGGCTGTTCTGAGAATCTTCGCAGGAAGGCGCAGTTTATATCCGAAAGTGCGCTTGGCTATGGAATTGCATTCATTGACACGCAAGGCGGAAGGAAAAGCGGTCGTGATAAGTGCGAATTTGATATGGCTGGTGCAGTCCAAATCGACGACAGGGTTGATTCGCTTCTATACACGAACGCCGCTGTGAAGATTCTGTTCAAGAACGGCAACAGTCATACATGGCAGAAGATTCCTGCTGGTGCAGATATTTATGTAGTTGACACGTGGCAAGAAATTGAAGAACTGTTGAGGTGGTTTAATGATAATCCAGATTTTCCCGCTGACAGATGATTCTGCTGTTCTTAATACGGCGCGGGTAACGGTGTGGAAAGACGACGCGGAAAAGCTTCCTTCCGAAAGGTTTATGAAGGACATTTACTTCAAGGAACATTCCCCAATTCGTGCCAAGACGTTCCTTATCGAAATCCGTGGAATTAAGTCTTGGGTAGCTACGCACCTTGTGCGGCACCACGAAGGGTATACGCCGTATGTCAGCACGCAGCGCGACGATAGGCATAAGTCGGATATTCCGCGTGACGAACTGCCGCAAGGCGCACTTGTAAACATGGACATTGTGCTTAATGCGCAGGCGCTCATTAACGTTAGTCGAAAGCGGCTTTGCAACATGGCGCATCCCGAAACGCGCGAAGTATGGAAGCAGGTGATTAGAACGCTTGACGCTGTTGACCATAATCTTGCAAGTTGCTGCGTTCGTGAATGCGTTTATCGCGGTGGCATCTGTCCCGAATGTGACAAGTCCTGTCACTATAACAAGTCTGATGCGTTCGGTCGTGAAATTCAGAAGTATTTGGAAGGTCGTGGTTAATTGAACATTGTTCTTATTGGTAAAATCGGAAGTGGCGTGGACGACATCGCAAAGCGGCTGATGGACTACTTTCGCTATGAAGCGGCAGATGGTGACGCGAACGACCTAAAGGTATTTGTTTCAAGCCCGTATGGCTTGCGAAAGATGCAGACGGACAAGGATATGGACTTCGTTTCGTTTTTTGTT
>ERZ808286.1626-NODE-1626-length-10727-cov-2.638774_pt1 | contig 10727 bp, 16 predicted proteins | sample MGYA00521276_ERZ808286 | MGnify/ENA primary metagenome ERZ808286 (study PRJEB31516, sample SAMN03275607) | gut metagenome | biome: mammalia-associated habitat; material: feces | host: Papio cynocephalus | place: Kenya | collected 2012-08-01 ... | reverse complement strand
ATAGTAGATGTGCTTAATTTCTTTTGTCAGCAGGATCATCAAAATAAAATGATGGTTAGTGTTGTAGCTAAGTATACCTTCAATGGGAAAACATACTCACCAGACGAACGACCATTCTGGAAGTAAATTTTATGAGTATGAAGGAGGGCTTGTTGAACTTCTTCCTACTTTTACATATGAAGTAACTTTAGGTAAGTACTGGAAGAATGGTTTTTGTCAGCTCGGAAGTAAACTTTATAGAGCTGATAGATTACTTCATATTAAGAATAATTGTATTGTAACAAAGTATAAGGAGTATAGTATTGAGAAAGAAATTTCTCTAGTAGGTGTTCCCCAAGAGTTCATAGATGAGATGAATTTATCTCCCTATGTTCCTAAATTAAATAAAAAATCAAAGAAAAAATGAATAATGAAATCGTACTTAAGGACAAGTTTGTGGATTATGCTGGTAAAGAGCATCAGTTTGTAATTGCAGCTATAAAGGCTACACTTAAGGATACCGGCACAGGTTATCCATTAGTAATGAAGATTGCTAATGGGACTGGGGAAGCCCTTGGATGTGTTCAGGTAGGTTTGCAGGTTGGAGTTTCTATTTGTAATCCAGAAGATAAGTTTAGTGAGAAGGTTGGAGTACTTAAGGCGACCGCTCGTGCTAAGAACTCTGATGTCGCCCTCTATGCAGCACATCCTGGACAGATGAGTGATGATCTTGTACGCGCCTACCTTTCTCAAGAGGCTGAGTATATTAAGGCAAACCCTGAGAAGTATATTAAGGGATACAATGATGCTAAGGCTCGTTTCCTGAAACATCAGGAGATGGAGAAGGTAAAGGAGAACTTTACTGACATTGAGAAGGTAATTGTAGAGGGAGTTAAGAAAAACCCTACTTACCTTGATAATGTGCAGAAGTATCTTGATTACCTAGACAATCAAACTAAGAAATGCGGAAAACAGAAAAAGTAATTCTGGTTTTCTTCATACTTACTAGTTTAGCTTTAGGGTATATTATCTTTAAACCTGAAAAACAAGTTCAGACTCCAGACTATTCCGAAAGGATAGACTCTCTAGAGTCTAAACTCTCCTCTATAAAAACTAAGAGGGATTCTATAGCAGGAAGGATTGATACAACGATAATCAAAATTGAACAAAATGAAAAGAGTTACAAAAAGACTGTTAGTAACATTATTAATAATACTACTAGCGACGACTACATCTTCTTCATCAACTATCTCAAGTGGAATAGAGAAAGATTCGATAGTATCAATAACTCCAGCTCAACTGAAGGAAACTAACCTAATCTTTGCGGAACATCATAAGTTATTGATTGAAAATCAATTACTTTCTGAGCAATTAAACAATTACAAAGAAGACAATAAACTTCTTGTAAAAGCTGACTCGGTTAGACAGGCTCAGATTAAAGTTTACAAAGACTGGAATGAATCTTTAACTAAGAATCTCAATAAGAAAAAGAGAATTCTATTTTTCTGGAAGATTGGGGGAATTACAGTTAGTTCTGGTTTATTATTACTTCTGTTAGTAAAGTGAGCCTTATAAGGATAGAAAAAGATAAATTTGGAGTTAAATTAAAGTTTCCTAATAGAGAATGTAAATCTTGTAGAAGGTATCCATGCTTTCGAGGAATTGAAAAATGTTCTTCTAACTTTGCAGCCTATGGTTGTACCTATTATAGGGAACTTAATTCTTCAAATTGACCATGACTGTTCTAGCTAAATTATTAGCTAGTGAGGAGGACGCTTTTGGCTATATAACATATGTCTTTGAGTGTCTAGATGAGGACGTGATTAAAGAAACTAGGTACATTATGTGCACTAGGTATCCAAATTGGGATCACCGTAAAATAGAGATAGGCGAGGTAGGCTTCCTAAATTTCTTTGAAGTGAAAGCTGGAGTTGATAAGTGGTTTGATGGAACTAAGTTTATTCCTTATCGCTATAGTAATGTTCAGTTTATGAAATTTATAGAGAAACCAATTAAAAAACCTCACAAGTTTACAATGTAAGATATAATTTAAAAATAACAATATGAAAGACAGTAAATAAATTATGACAGTAATGAGAGACAAACTTATGGAAGCTATGGAAGCAAAGAATAATGACATTAAGTCATTTGTGTGGAAACTTGCACGAAAGGCAGATGGAACTCAGGAGGAAATTCATCTTGTTGACGCTACCTCTGAACAACTTAATCAATTCTACAAGCACTGTTTATCAATGCTCCACAGTACTGATAAGTTGAATCCTGGTAGATATGTTCTTCTGGACATTATTAGTGAGCAGCGTAAGAAGTGCAATGTTGAGCTTTTCCTTCGTAAGTTGGAATCTGGTGAAATATGTGCAGATGGTAAACCTTATCCACGTCATCTATATTTACAAGATCTTCGTGGATATATGAATAGTCACAAGGAGGATTTTCCTTCTAATGAGCTTAAGAACATTTCTATTGCAGCTTGCACAGGAGGTCTTCCTAGGGAATTCGAAAGAATTTCAATTAATGATGTGTTAGACGGCTGTTTGGATGGTCTTGGCTATTTTGATAACAAGCACATAACCTTTAGCTTTATTCTCAACATGGGTGTATATCTTACTCCAGCTGAGATGAAAGAGTTTGATGAGAAGGATAAGGATGGAAATACACGCAGTAAGCTCGAAGTTATTAAGGAGCGCCTTAATATTAAGAATACTGTACGTCTAACCGTAAAGCCTACAGGTCTTAACTTTAATGAGCTTCGTGCTATGGTTAATTTGAAGCCAAAGAAGTATTCTGAGTTAACAACTGATCAACTTACAGTACTTCGCAATAAGGTTCTATTTCGTTTGGAAAATGAGGTAATGTTCCATATTGACCAGTGGGAAGAGAGAATCCGTCAGCTTAAGTTAGTTGCAGAGAATCGTGGTATTACTCTTTCAGACTAATGAATAGACTACTCTATTTTCTTATTAATTTCCAGAATTTCATCAATATAGATAACTATGTTATGATGCTATGCGGGCTAATAGAACATGCAAGAATCTACCTTTAAAAGGACTACTAGGGACGAAAGGCAGGAAGAATGCCGTGTCAAATGGATAAAAAACAAGTGTAAGGGTACTATAGTTATGCCTACTGGTGTTGGTTTCTTAAAATTTAATATTTTGTAAGCCGTTCAGTAAAGGAATTTACTGAATTATTATCGGGCAATATCGGTGAAAGTCCCATAGAGGATAACACCGAGATAAATTCAAAAACTAAAGAATTTGAATCATCGTACAGCATAGATTCTGAAACTTAATGTAAGAATATAATGAATCCACGAGTGCCTGACATCCCAACTGAAACAAGTGGATGAAAATTTATGCGGGACTTACTAGTAATAGTAAGAAAGTAGGATAAAAAGCCTACTGATAACATAATCGAAAACTAGAACTGCTCTTAAGTGTTTAAAATCTGTTATTAATAAATACCCTACTATAAGGATTCTAGTTGTAGTTCCTACTGACAATTTAAAAAATCAATGGAGACAACAACTAGATGCCTGGGGTATGGAATTAACTGCAGATGTACAAGTAATTAATACTGTCATCAAACATAATTGGAATGTAGATATTCTAGTATTGGATGAATGTCATAGATATAATGCTGAAACCTTCTCTCAAGTATTTAAAGCAGTTAAATATAAGTATATTCTTGGTTTAACTGCTACTTTTGAGAGGTTAGATGGAAAACATGAAATCATGGCTAAATATTGTCCTGTTATAGATGAGGTAACATTACTTGAAGCAAAAATAAATAGTTGGATTTCTTCTTATAAAGAATATTTAGTTATTCTTGATACAGATGATATTTATATTTATAAAGAATATAATAAATCGTTTATAGCCTCATTTGAAACATTTAATTTTGATTGGAATTTAGCAATGAGTTGTATAGGGCCAAATGGGTTTATAGAACGTGCTAAATTACGAGATAAATTGTGTCCAAATGGATCAGAGGAACAAAGAAAAGCTATCTTTAAATCAATTACATTTAATTCTATGAATTTTATGAAAATGATTCAAAAGAGAAAAGGATATATAAATAACCATCCTAAGAAAATTGAAATTGCTAGAAAGATTATAGAATCAAGAAGTAATTCCAAAATAATTACTTTTTCTAATAATATCAAAATGGCAGAATCTATTAAAATGGGAGGTCAAGTATATACTGGTAAAGATAGTAAGAAGAAAGCCCGGGCTAATTTAGAAGAATTTAATAATGCTAAAACAGGCTTAATTAATTCTGTGTCTAAACTTAATGAAGGTGCAGATATAAAAGGATTAAGTGTAGCTATTATTTTAGGATTAGATTCTTCTGAAATTAAAGCTGTTCAAAGAAGAGGACGTTGTATCCGATTTGAAGAAGGTAAAACAGCAGAAATTTTTAATCTTGTAATAGACCAAACAGTTGAATGTGAGTGGTTCCGTAAAGGACATCCAAATGGAGACTATATTACAATTGATGAAGAGGGATTGGATGATGTTTTAGCTGGAAGAGAACCTAAACCTTATGTTAAACATATTAAAGACTTTACATTTAGATATTAACATGATAAATGAGAAAATGAATGAACTTCTCATTCTAAGTTCACTCTTAAGTACAATTAATAATCAAGACATTGAATACGATGGAGAAACTAGAATGATTAAAGGAACTGACGGAACTTACTATAACATAGACAAAATGCAAGAAAGAGCAGAAATCTTAGTTGAGGAGTTTATGGAGCCGTATGCAATTTGAATCCACCTCGAAAGAGGTCTAACTTATATGCAGTTGTAAGATTAGTATTTTTTCAATATTAACTTATAAACTGCTTGAAAAATTTAACTTTAACACTGGAAGAAGAAATCTCTATACTTGATAAGTATAGAATAACTCCAAATGAGCTGATGTTTATCAGGACTCTATTACTGCTTCAAGACGAAGAAAATGAAGACATATTCAAATCCTATATAGAAGCACTTTACAATTGTGGAGTAAAAACTAGGGGGGTTATTCTATCCTTACAGGATAAAGGAATTATCCTAAAGAGTTTTCATTGTCCAAAGGAGGGGAAAGCCTTTGATCCATATTCTATACCTTTTAACAAGAACTTTATAAAGAATCTTTATAGATGTTCTTTTGAAATGGGAAAAGAATTATTTGAAGTATATCCTCAATTTGGTATTATAGGAACTTCCACGATTCCGTTAAGAACTGTAGCTAAGAAATTTGATTCATTAGAAGAAGCATATTTTAGGTATGGTAAAAATATTAGGTGGAATGAAGAAAGACATAATCAAATTATTGAACTAGTCAGATGGGCGAAAGACAATAACATTATCAATTGCAGTTTAGCTAGTTTCATTATTAATCAGGGATGGATAGATTTAGAAGCACTTAAGAAGGGAGATGGAGCTAATGTTAATTTTGATGCGATTAAATTAGTATGATAACTGGTAAAGAAGAGTTCTTTAATCTAGTTCGAGAAGGCCGAGAAGGCAAGAACATTGGTTTATCTGTAGGTTCTAAGAGATTGGAAAGTTTTATAGATGGATACTTACCAGGAACTAGTTATTTAATAGGTGCTGCATCAGGTGTAGGTAAATCAACTTATGCCTTATGGACATTTGTGTATCAACCTCTTATTCATTTTCTTGATGGAGAATGTCCAGAGAGAGATCCAAGGTGGCTTCTATTTAGTCTAGAAATGACCAGAAGTCAAGTGTATGCGAAACTAGTATCCATGTATATCATGGATAAATTCGAAGTAGAGCTTAGGTATAAGGAGATGTTCTCTAGAGGAAAAGATTGTATTCTATCTGATGATAGATATGAACTTCTAGAGAAAGCCTCTGAATTTATGGACATACTCGATGAAAGATTGACCTTCTATGAAGGGAGTCTAACTGAAGCAGTATATCTTAGAGAAGTTGAGAAAGAGCTTAGAAAGTATGGAAAATTTACTGAGGATGGCTACATCCCAAATAATCCTCAGCAAATACTTGGAGTTCTTGTAGATCACTTTACCCTTGTAAAGGCAACTTCTGGTAGGCCTAAGAAGGAAGAAATTGATGCAATCTCTAGAGATTCTGTAATGCTTAGGAATAAAACTAAGATCATGAGCCCTATTCATATTGCTCAATTTAATAGAGATTCCAACAACCAGGAAAGAATGAAACAAGGTCTACAAGATCCTTCGTCTAATGACTTCAAGGATAGTGGGGCTCTTTATGAGGACAGTCAAGTGGTTCTTGCACTGTTTAGTCCTCATAAGTATAAGCTTTCTTCTTATAGGAAATATGATATTAAGGTACTAGAACAATGCTTTATTGGGTTATTCCTTTTAAAGAGTAGATTTGGTACTTCTGATATAATGGTTCCCCTAGGCTATTATGGGGACAGTTCTCACTATATAGAATTACCTAAACCTGATGAAATATTTGATTATGAAAAATATAAAAGTCCAGAATGGGCTTTGGAAGAGCAGCAAGATAACGTAAAGATAGAAGATGATAATAAAACTATTCAAAAATCTAAATTTACATTATAATGGCTGAATTAATAGCAATCGTCGGTGAAAGTGGAAGTGGTAAAACTTCAAGTGTTAGAAATCTTGACCCAGTAAAGACATTTATCATATCAACAACTGGTAAGCGTCCTGGAATCAAGGGAGCTAACAAGAAATATCCTTCTTTCACTGTTCAGGATGGAAAAGTTTCTGGTAATTTCTTTGCCTCTGCGAACGTTGATCAAATCGGCAAGGTCTTGCAGATTATTGACAAGAAGATGCCTCAGATAACTACTGTAATAGTGGACGATTATCAATATGTGATGGGTTTCGAGGCAATGGATAGAGCTAAGGAAAAGTCTTATGACAAATTTACTGATATTGCTCAACATGCTTATCAAGTTTTAAAGTCTGCAATGAATATGCGTGATGACTTGAATGTAGTAATTCTTACTCATAGTGAAAATATAGGAGATAATGTAACTCCTATGTATCGTATGAAAACATTAGGTAAAATGTTAAATTCAGTAATTACTCTAGAAGGCTTGTTTACTTATGTACTGTTTACTACCATTCTTCGAGATGAGGACAACAAGCCTTCTTATAAGTTTATCACTAATTCCGATGGTACCTGTACTGCTAAGTCTCCAATGGGATTGTTTAACGATATTTATATCGACAATGATCTCGACTATGTAGTAAAACGTATTAAGGAGTATAACGAGGAAGACTAATGTCTACTATAAAAGAAACTTTCATCCTAAGTCTAACCTACGAAATGTCGGTGGATACAGAAACCGGCGAAGTGTTAGAAACCAAGCTTATTGACAGGAGTGTCAATAAACCAGTTAAAGCAATGAAGACAACTGCAAGCGAGGCAGTACAAGATGATGACAAAGAACCAAAGCTTTACTTGGAAGATAATAAGTGCAAACTTAACTCAAAGGCTGTATCCCTTATGGGGATTAGCCCTGGAGATAAGTTAGACATCAAGTATGATGAGGGCAAGAATGGATCTATTCCTATTATTGGAACTGATGAGGCATTTGGAACAAAGGGTGGTAATAAGCTCACCAAATCAAATACTATAGCTTGCAGAGGCAGCAAGAATGAAGAACTTTCCAAGTATGGGAAGGAATTTGTTCTGGCAGCTCATCCATCGAAAGCTGGATTATTTGTACTTACTTCTGAAGAAGTAGCAGTGGATCAATTAGTTGGGGATGACAATGTTAATTTTGACGCTCCAGAAGGAATAGATCTTGATTTAGAAGGATTAGTAGATGACAAAGATGCAAATGTAAGTTCTATAGATACAAACTTCTTTAAACTTTAATTTGTAAATGTTATGTCAGAATTTAATTTTGGTAGTCTCGCAACAACACAAGCAACTTCTAATGTACAGCAGCGTCTTAAACCTTGGGGAATTTATCCTGTAAAGTTCTCAGGAGCTCGTAAGGAAACTATTAAGGGTAAGAAAGACCCTAATGCAGTTTATGAAATCCTTAAGGTTCGTTTTGATGGTGCTGATGGTTACTATGAGGAGTCAATCTTCTATCCTAAGGATGGAGATGAGAAACGTCCTACTTATACAAGTAAAGAAGGTCATGAATATCAGGGAGCTTCCTCTTTTGATAGAACTATGACTTTCATTGCACAGGTAGCAGAAGTTCTCAATCCTGAGGGATTTAAGAAGATGCAGGCAGCTAGTGCAAGGTTTAAATCTTTTGATGATGTAGTGACTGCATTCATCAAGATTACTGATGATGCCAAAGGTAAAGAAACTAATCTCAAACTTGTGGGAAGAACACAAAATGGAAACGTTGTGGCAAGTCTTCCTAAGTTTGTCGCAATAAATAAGAATGGAGAGAAGTTCACCTGTGATAACTTCTTGGGTGATAAACTTTTCTTCTCTGCATACGAGGAGTCTAGAAAGGCAGAATATCTGAATGCCAAGCCAACTAACATGGACAATAATAGCAACTCTGCTATTGCTCAGGAAGTTGATGGTAAATCAGCAGGTTCTGAGGATATAGACTTCGAATCATTGCTTTAATAAGAGTTAAGAGGTATCTACTGTGATAGTAGGTATCTCTATTTTGGTTTTTACTAGAAATTTAGTATTATTGTGTTTTAAACACAATTATTATGGACTTCTCGTTTCAACCAAAAATTACTAAAGAGTTAATTTTATCTAGGTTCTCTGAGGAGCAACTTATGGAATACTACTTGCATATGCCTGTAAAGAAGGGTCTGTTTCGTTCTCCTTTAAGGAGAGATAAGCAACCGACTTGTAGTTTCTATAGGAATAAGTCTGGAACACTAATATTTAAGGATTTTGCAACTGGACAGCATCTAAATGTATTTGATGTAGTTCAGTCTATCTTTAGATGTGACTACTTCGAAGCCCTTAGAATTATCGCTAATGACTTTGGAATTGTTCGAGACAATACTCTGCATAAGAATCCAGGTAAAATTAATTTAAACCCTACTAAGATTAAAGATAAAGAAATATCAAAGATTCAGATTGAGGTACAGGAATTTACAGATAATGAACTCAAATGGTGGGGAAAATATGGAATAACCAGAGACATCTTAAGACGTTTTGATGTATATTCATGTAAGCATGTTTTTCTAAATGATCAATTATTTGCTGAGTCACGGCAACATTGTCCTATATTCGGGTACTATGGTAAAAAATACCAAGGTCTAGAACTGTGGAGATGCTATTTCCCGAAGAGAACTTCGTTTAGATTCATAACTAATTGGCCTAGTAAGAAGATTCAGGGGTATGACCAGCTCCCGAAAAAGGGAAAGTTACTGATAATTACCAAGTCCATGAAGGATAGTATGTGCCTTTATTCTTGTGGGATAACCGCATGTGCTCCAAATAGTGAAAATCTATTTATATCCGATAAAGTTTTGGAGGACTTAAAAAGTCGCTTCGAAAATATTGTAGTTTTCTATGATAATGATAGACCTGGCTTATACAATATGGCTAAAATTCGAAGAGAACATCCAGAACTAACTTACATATTTATCCCAAGGAAGTATGGGAGTAAGGATATATCAGATTTTTATAAAGATCATGGAAGAAAAGAAACACTCAATTTAATAAAAACATTTATATTATGGCTAAAAGAACATAGACAGAATTAGACACATCTGTAAGAGCAACTTTTAAAGATGGAACTTCTAAAGACTTTACATCTATAGAAGAGGCTAACGAGGAAACAGGAATCTCTGTTGCAGCTATCAAAATTAGGTGTAATAAGCCTGGAACTGGAGGAAAGGACAAGACCACCTTTGAGTGGTTGAATGATACTACAGCTAGGCATTTCAGAGCCAAGAAGTCCAAAAATAAAGGGGCAGGCTTGGAGACAGAAGTTGTAGGCAAATTGAAGGAAATTGGATACAGTGGAGTGTGCCGTGCAGCTGGCGAGTCTAAGCGACTAGATGCAGCTAAAGTTGATATAGCTGATACTAATCATGAATTAGAAGTAGCTATTCAGTGCAAACATTATACTAACTTTCCCAACTACTTTAACATAAAGGAGGAATGTTCAGACCCACGGGACTTTGTTCTTATTTGGAAGAAATCCGCTCAAGCAGGAGAGAATAGTAAAGGAACAGTAGCTGTTCTCGATGTAGACTTTTTTTATAAGTTGTTAAAAACTTACCATGAATATGGAAACAAATAACGTTCATGGTCTAAAGACCGTGACAAGTAATGAATAAATATATAATTCCAGTATGTAATATCCCAGATTCAAAGGTGTATAACCTTAGGATAGTTGCAAATTCTAATGCAGATTGTCAAGACAAAATCATGGAGAGGTTCGCTGACTACTCTGAATGCGATTCTTATCGTGATTTCATTAAAGACTTGGATAGTCAGGATATTCTTATTGGAGCAATAACTGATATAGAAGAATTATGAGATTACGAATAGGCTTAGATATTGATGATACGATCTGTGATTTCATAAATCCTTATTTGAAGCGCTTTGGCATTCCTCATAAGGATAGTGAAATTACTAGAAACGTAAGTCGAATCCTTGTAAAGGATAGAGAGTTTTGGTTAAATCTACCAGTTATCAATCGCCCAGACTTTACGCCAACCTTATATTGTACTAAGAGAGTACATTCTAAAGCTTGGTCTAAAAAGTTCTTGGAAATAAATGATTTACCTGTAGCTCCTATATATC
>ERZ808286.1624-NODE-1624-length-10744-cov-4.806437_pt1 | contig 10744 bp, 8 predicted proteins | sample MGYA00521276_ERZ808286 | MGnify/ENA primary metagenome ERZ808286 (study PRJEB31516, sample SAMN03275607) | gut metagenome | biome: mammalia-associated habitat; material: feces | host: Papio cynocephalus | place: Kenya | collected 2012-08-01 ... | reverse complement strand
GTAAGAACTTTTGTCGCAAAAAAGAAAAAAAATAGACTAGGCAAAACAATTGTAGCCCAAACTTTTAGACCTACAAATGACGCTTCAACATATTGTGTCGGTTTAAATGAAACGATAAAAATTATACAAAGTAAGGTAATGGAAAGTAAAAATTCATAATTTGCTTTAAAAAATTGGCCAATTTTTGACTTTTTCATAATAATTATTATTTTTGTAGCAAAAAAAATATGTAAAATTGTTTGTAAAAAAGGACAATTTTTACCTATAATAAAATAGTAGGAGTTTTAAATGTCAAAAAAAATTGGACTTGTTTTAAGCGGTGGCTCGGCGTATGGATTTGCGCATATTGGAGTTATAAAAGTTTTAGAAGAAAATGGAATAGATATAGATATAGTGGGTGGAACGTCAATGGGAGCGATTGTTGGCGGGCTTTATTCTGCAGGTGTTACAATCGAAAAAATGGAAGAAATTTTGACTAAGTTTTCTAGGAAGCAAATCGTCGATATAAACCTTTTTTCTCTTGTTGATGACGGGCTTTTGTATGGTAAAAAAGTAACCAAGTTTATAAACAAAATTATTGGTGATAAGGAAATTGAAGATTGCGATAAGCAGTTTTTCTGTATTGCGTCTGACCTTGTTTCTGGTAAAAAATATGTTTTTGACAAGGGACATCTTACAACTGCAATTCGCGCAAGTATGTCTATTCCTGGAATTTACAAACCAATTAGACAAGACAAAATGGTACTAGTCGACGGCGGTTCGAGCGACAATCTTCCAGTTCAAGATGCTAGAGAACGTGGCGCCGATATTGTAATCGCGGTTGATGTGTGTTCTTTCTATAAAAAAGAAAACAATTTAAAGTCGGCAATAGATATTTTAATTAGTTCTTGCAATCTTACGGTTTCCAACCTTGTTAAGGCACAGGTGGATAAAGGCGATGTTTATATTAAAATCGACCAACCAAATGTGTCGTTCACTAAATTTAGTGCGGAAGATGCTAAGAAATCTATTGCATATGGAGAAAAGATTGCTAGAAAAATGTTGCCAGACATTTTAAAGGTTGTAGAAGAGTGCGTTAAATAGCATGAAGTTACAATTACTTAAAATAAAACAGTTAGCATATCTTACCTAAATCTTTTAGGAATTACTACCAAAAAACTTGTTATTAAATTTTATATTTTAAATTGATTGAAACAAAAAAGGAGACAAAAGTGTTTAATGTACAAAGCCTAATAAAGAAAGCGAAAAAGCTCAACAAAACTATTGTTTACCCAGAAGCAGAGATAAGCGATAGAGTAATAAAAGCCGTTGAATATGTTTTAAGGCATAAGATTGCCAATGTTATTTTACTTGGAGATGAAGAAAGAATCTTATCAAAATCAAAACATCTAAAAGGTGCGGTTATTATAAACCCTGAAACAAGTGAACTGACAGAAGAGTTCGTTGCAAAGCTCGTCGAGCTAAGAAGCAAGAAAGGTGTTGATGAGAAAAAAGCAAGAGAACTTTTAAAGGATAATAACTATTTTGCGTCTATGCTTGTATATTCGGGGTTTGCTGACGGATACTTGGGAGGTGCAGAGAACACAACAGCAAATACTCTTAGACCCGCCCTTCAAATTATAAAAACAAAGGAAAATGTTAACATCGTATCTTCTTGTTTTATGATGTTAGGTAAAAGCGGTTATGGCGAAAACGGTGTTGTTTTTGTATCAGATTGTGCTTTAAATGTTAATCCAACAGCGAGTGACCTAAAGGATATAACTCTGTCAACAGTCAAAACTGCAACCAGCCTATGCGGAATAAATCCGAATGTAGCGTTATTATCTTATTCCAGTTTTGGAAGTGGGGGAGATAGCGACCCAACAATTCTAAAAGTGAGAGAGACGTTGAACCTTATAAAGTCAGAAGATTTAAAACTGAACGTAGACGGAGAAATGCAACTAGATTGCGCTATCGTTAAAGAAGTTGCAAAAAGAAAGGGAGCAGGAAGCTCCGTTGCGGGCAAAGCAAATGTCTTAATTTTCCCAGACTTGAATGCAGGCAACATTGGCTACAAACTTATGGAAAGATTTGGAAAAATGGACGCTGTTGGAGTTATAATGCAAGGATTCAAGAAGCCTGTAAATGACCTTTCGCGTGGCTGTAAAGTAAAAGATATAGTTCTTATGACCGCTATCACTTGTATTCAGGCGTCACAGAACTAGTATAAGGTGGCGGGACTCTATTTTATTGTTTTTTGCTTTTTCAGATAAATTTTAATTAAATACTCAATTTTTGTTGCATTTTTACTCAAAAGGTGTTATCTATTTATGTGGGCGACAGTTAAAAAACGCGTTTTATCACTTATTTATTCCACTAAAAATGGCTTAAATATGCAAATTATCGCGTTTTTTGCTTTGATTTTTTGCTACAATTTGATATAATAAGTGCTAGAACACAAAAGGAGTTATTTATGAAAATTTTAGTTATAAACGCAGGTAGCAGTTCAATCAAATATCAACTTATTGATATGGATGGAGAGAAGTTACTTGCAAAAGGTTTAGTTGAAAGAATCGGGAGTTCTAGCGCACAACTTACACATAAAGTTAATGGTAAGGCGGTTGAGGTTAAACGACCTATGAAAGACCATTCTGAAGGTTTGGAATTGGTCCTTAAAATGCTTGTTGATAAGGAAAACGGAGTTATTTCTTCACTTGACGAAATCAGTGCAATCGGGCACCGCGTTCTTCATGGAGGTGGGAAATACGGGGAAGCGACGCTTGTTACACCTGAAGTTATGAAGGATTTAAAGAGCTTTATTCCTCTTGGACCTCTTCATATGCCAGCAAATATACAAGGTATTGAAGCGTGCCAAAAGGTTATGAAAGGTAAGAAAAATGTCTGTATTTTTGATACCGCTTTCCACGCAACAATGCCAGACTACGCATATAGATATGCCGTTCCTTATGCTTGGTACGAAAAATATGGAGTTAGAAAATATGGTTTCCATGGTACAAGTCACGAATATATAGCAAAAGAACTTGCAAAGGAAATGGGAAAAGATATTTCTCAACTTAGAATTATCTCTTGTCATATCGGAAACGGCGCGAGCGTAGCAGCTGTAAAATACGGCAAATGTGTAGATACATCTATGGGCTTTACGCCACTTGAAGGGCTTATGATGGGAACAAGAAGCGGTGATATCGACCCTGCTGTTGTTGAGTTTATTATGGATAAGGAACAAGAAAATGTCGTTGACGTTTTAAACGCTCTCAACAAAAAAAGTGGGCTTCTTGGCGTTACAGGGATAAGTAACGACATCCGTGACATTATAAAGGCAAAAGAAGACGGAGACGATAGGTCAAGACTCGCTATTGATATGTTCTGTTATTCAATCAAAAAATATATCGGCGCATACTCAGCGGTTATGGGCGGTGTCGATGCTATTGCTTTCAGCGCTGGGACAGGCGAAAATAGGGCAGACATCAGAGAACAAGTTATGGACGGGTTGGACTATCTCGGTGTCGCTTTTGACAACGATGAAAACAATAATTTTGTCCGTGGTGTCAACTATAAAATTTCAAAAGACAGTTCAAAAGTCGCAGTTTATGTAATCCCAACAGACGAAGAAATGAGCATCGCTCGTCAAACCAAAGCTGTTGTCGAAAGAGCATAAATAAGGTTTTCATCACTTACAAAGAAGGATTTATTATGGAAGAACTTACTATGCAAAAATTGGTTGCATACTGCAAAAATAGGGGATTTGTATTCCCAGGCAGTGAAATCTACGGGGGGCTTGCTAACACTTGGGATTACGGTCCACTCGGAGTTGAACTCAAAAATAATATTAAACGCGCTTGGTGGGATTATTTTGTTACAAAAGACGAAAATAGTTACGGTGTAGACTGTGCAATTCTTATGAACCCACGCGTGTGGGAAGCGAGCGGACATGTAGCTTCGTTTTCTGATCCTAAAATGGACTGTAAAAACTGTAAAACTCGCCACAGAGCAGACACTTTAATTGAAGACTATAATACAAAACACGGCATTGAAATGGCTGTTGACCTTATGAGTAAAGACGAAATGTCTAACTACATAAAAGAACACAATATCAAATGCCCAAACTGCGGAAAGTGTGATTTTACTGAAATTAAAAACTTCAATTTGATGTTTCAAACAAAAAGAGGAGTTACCGAGGACAACAGTGATGTGATTTATCTCCGTCCAGAAACTTGTCAAGGCGAATATGTTAATTTTCTTAATGTCCAACGAACAATGCGTGCAAAAATTCCATTTGGAATAGGTCAAATTGGGAAATCGTTTAGAAATGAAATTACTCCAGGAAACTTTATTTTTAGAACAATTGAATTCGAACAAATGGAATATCAACTATTCTGTAAAGAAGGGCAAGACGAGAAGATTTTTGACGAATACAAACACAAAGTTATGAAATTTTATCACACTCTTGGTCTCCCAGAAGAAAAACTCCGTTTTAAGGATCATGACAAGCTTGCGTTTTATGCAAAGGCTGCTACTGATATCGTTTTCCATTATCCATTTGGATGGGAAGAGCTAAATGGAATTCATAATAGAACAAATTATGATTTGACACAACATCAAAAATATTCAGGCAAAAATATGCTTTATACAGATCCAGTTACTGGCGAAAAATTCATCCCATATATCGTTGAATTTTCCGTAGGTGCCGATAGACTGTTCCTAACACTTATTGCTAACGCTTACACGGAAGAAACTCTTGACGATGGCGAAACAAGAGTCGTTCTTAAAATTTTACCAAGACTTGCACCAATTAAAGTTGCGGTTTTGCCACTTCAAAAGAATTTAAGCGAAAAAGCACACGAGGTTTTCAAAGGGCTCCAAAAAGATTTTGTGTGTGACTATGACGAATCGGGCAGTATCGGGAAAAGATACCGACGCCACGACGAAATCGGGACGCCACTTTGTGTCACAATTGACTTCGACACACTCGAAGATAACACGGTTACAGTTAGAGACCGCGACACAATGAAACAAGATAGAATTAAAATAGAGAACTTAAAAAGTTATATTACTTCTAAGATATTTGGAGATAATTAAAAGGTATTTAACTATTTTGGTTAAAAAATTTGTATTATCGGAAGTTTTGTCGGGGAACTTGCTCACCAGCAAAACTGATGTTTATTCAAACCAGTGATGCCACAACTTGTTGTGGATTTGAGTTCAGCAAATTGATTTACAAACATTGAGAGCAACGCAACATCACATAGTTTATATTATCGGAAGTTGAGTCGGAGAGTTTACTCTCCAGCGAGACTGATGGTTATTCAAATTGGAAGTGCAAAGTATAGCTTTGCAAGTGCGTTAGCACAAATTTTGAACTCGTTTCAAAATTTACTTCCTATAATTTATATTTTAGGAAGTCGAGAGTTATACAATGCTTGCATTGATAAGACCGAGACGACGACAAATACACACTGTGTGTTATTTGCACGAAGTGTACAAGAAAGAATAAAATTCTTTCTTGAAATTTTAGTGAAACTAAAATTAAATAACACATAGTTTATATTAGATTCTAAAAGGAAAGTTTAAAATGAGAAAAGTTGTTATTTACACAGACGGGGCTTGTTCAAACAACCCTGGGCCAGGTGGTTATTGTGCTATACTTATGTGTGACGGGGTTGAAAAAGTCGTCACAGGCGCGGAACTTTATACGACGAATAACCGTATGGAACTTATGGGAGTTATAAAAGGGCTAGACGCACTTAGACGCAAAAGTGAAGTTGATATATATAGCGACTCCGCATACGTTTGTAACGCCATTTTGCAGGGCTGGCTTGAAAATTGGCAAAAGAAACATTGGCGAAATAGCACTAAACATGAAGTCCTAAACAAAGATTTATGGATAAGACTTTTAGAAAAACTCAAATTTCATAAGGTCACTTTCCACAAAGTCAGAGGACACGCCGATAATGAACTAAACAACAGGTGCGACAATCTTGCTAGAAGACAAATTTTAAAAATGTTGAAGAAAGAAGAAAAGAAATCTAATGCAAAACCTGTTGCAGAAGTAATTGAAGAGCCCGTTGAGGCAGACGCAGAATAATTTATTTTTCTTCAAAACGCATTAAACATCTCATTTTAATCTAATTTTGAGATATTTTAGACATATTATAGTAAGATTAGTTGTGGCGCTTATTTTCCCACAAAAACGAAAATCGTCTATATGTCTTTTATCACAAAAATTAAGCCTCCAAATTTTGGAGGCTTTTTGTATGTGTTTAAAGGAATATGAAAATTAGTTTTAAGACATTTTTTTGAACACAAATCCAAATTGAAATTATTATGATTGTTTATTAACAAAATAGATTTTGCCTTTAAATAGATTTATTGATATATTCAAAAAAATATTACTTATATAAAACTTCTAAAAAACTAGGGGTTAAAATTACATTATATCTCTTTTCTTAAAAACAGAGTATGAAACGACATTTAAAATAACTATTAAGGCAACAATAATACTTGCTGTAACAAAAATGTTTGTTCCGTTAAAAACAGGGGAATAGAAAATTTTTGATAGTGCTATGCTTGTGTTGCTATTTGTAAAACTTCCACCAAAATATTTGAATAAATCTATGTTAGCAAAGATATTATATTTTATCCAATTTGCGCCTCCAGAAGCAAAGGTGACTGCAATGTTTGCAATGTAAATTCCACAAGAAACACAAATAGAAGCAATATAAGATTTAAATAAAACTGAAATTGCGATTGCCATCAAAGAGTAAATATATACTTTTATCATTAAGCACACTAGGTAAATAATAAATGCAAGCCAAATAGGTAAAGAAAATGCTATAGTACTGTTAAAAATCATTAAAGTAATAGGGAATGATATCCCGTAAAGAAAGTAGCCCACAATAAAAGAAACAACAGTTGCGACTAAGGTAAATAAAAATGCGATAAGCATTGTGGCAAGTATTTTTGCTGAAATAATTTTGCATCGTTTATAAGGCTTGACACATAACAATTTTATCGTTCCATCAGAGTATTCTTTTGCAATCATCGATGCACCTATAATAACTGTAAAACAAATAACCAGAATACTCATTATTTCAAGAGAAAAGTAAGCATAATCAAAGGCGCTAGCTTTCTCACCAAAAGAAGACATATTGTTAAAAGAAAGATTTTCTGCTACATCACTGTCAACCATATCATTGTCTAAAAGAAAGTTGCATTTAGTAACATATTCTTGTATCTTATATCGGTTATAAGTCTCAAATCCTACATTTTTTATGATATAATTTGTGCTTTTAGATTGCGTAATATGTAACAAGACTTTATTTTTTGTACTTTCAATATTATTGTGTTCAGAATACAAATACGAAAAGGAAAGGTCACTCATTTTTGTTCTATAAAATTTTCCAGCATTTATCTCGACATCACTTTCGGCGCTAGAGTGCAAGGAATTCATTTCATTTAAAAGATTATTTTTATATTCGCTTTTTATCGTCTTAAAATTATTTAAAATGGTCGACAACTCTTCATTCGAATACTCAAGCGAATCCAATTGACCTATGTACTTAATTATATTTGGGACATACAGATTATACTCTAAATCTTGATCGAGGCCTTTAAAGTCGTTCCAATCTTTTCCTCCGCTAAAATTTTGCAATTTACGCTTTAAAGCGGTAATTTCTGCTACAAGCTTATAATCTAGTTGTTCGGTTGCAAGAATAACAGGAACAAAATAGTCATTCATACAACTCTTATATTTGTTTTCTATTTTTTCAAGATCATTTATCATTAGGGTTTGCAAAGATATATATCCATCGTTTCCATTTGCTTTTTCATTTTGAACTGCAGACGAAAATCTAGCTCTATCATTACTTAGCTTATTTCCCAATGCAACCAATTCTTCCTTAAAATTTCCATTACTTGAAATTAAATTAAGAATTGCATTTTCTATTTTTAATTTTTCTTCACCTTGTTTTTGTTTGGCATTCTGGAAAGATTGATAGCAAGCAGTCACACTTGTTGTATCTAAATTTACATTTGACAAGCGATTAACTCTTTCTGCTGGTGTAAAAATAGAAGGGAATATAGCAAGCGCAAAAATAAATAAACCCGTCAAGAAATACATTATGGGGCTATGAAATAACTTATAGATTTCACCTTTAAAAAGCTTATTCATTTATTTATCTCCTATTTTTGCAGGAAGCAATCTTTTGTTGACTGTGTCTAAAAAGACATCTTCAAGCGATTTAGTTGCAGATGTGATGGAATAGACTGAAATGCCATTTGATACAAGTAAAACGGTCACCTCTGGTATTTTTTCTTGTGGTAGATCAACAGTAAGAGTATTTTTAATAATTGAGATTTTTCTTTCGCCATACTTTTGAGAAATAAGTTTGCCTGCATAATTAGGGAAGTTAACCTTAATCATAATGCTATTATTTTCATCGTAATTTTTTAAATTATCAATTGATCGGATACTTTCAAGGTCACCTTTATTTACAATTGCAATCGTATCACACATAAGTTCCATTTCCGCCAAATTGTGACTGCTTATAACTATAGCAATTTTATTTTGTGTAGCAATTTTTCTTAAAAAATGTCTAATTTCAATAACACCTTGCGGGTCAAGTCCATTTGTTGGTTCGTCTAAAATTAAAAGTTTTGGATCGTTTATTAAAGCGCACGCAATACCCAAGCGTTGCTTCATTCCAAGCGAATATTTATATACTTTGTCTTTTATTCTATTCTTTAACCCAACAACTTCAACGACTTCATCAATTTTTGCTCGCCCAACATTTTTGTAAAGGGAAGCATAGTATTTTAAATTATCAAGCCCAGACATATTTTTATACATTTGTGGTGTTTCAATAATGGCTCCAACTTGTGCAATCGCTTGTTCAAATTCGTTTTTTATTGAAAAAGTGTTTATTAAGACATCGCCTTCATCCATTTTTGCCAGTCCAGTTATCATCCTTATCGCTGTCGTTTTTCCAGCACCATTTGGTCCTAAAAATCCAAAAATCTCTCCTTCACGAACTTCAAAGGAAAGATGGCTTACGGCGACAATATCACCAAATTTTTTTGATATGTTTTTTACACTTAAAACAATATTATTCAAAATTAAACTCCCATTTAATTGTTATATTTTCCAGTTTTATAGAGAAGGTGATGTATAAGACTATACACAATAAGGTTTGAAGACATAAGAATAGGAATCAACCAATAACTCAGAAACTCTTTTTGTGCAAGGCTCTGCATCCCACACAAAAGGCAAGTTGCAAATGTTATTATACATAAAAACAAGAAAACAATAATCATTTTTGTGATAATTTGTTTAATATTTGGCTTAATTTCAATCAATTTAAACCTATCAAACATATTTTCAAGAGAAACGACAAGCGACAAGCAAACAGCAAGTGACGCGCCCAAAAAATAGACAAGGGATTGCCCACTAACTATATTATTTGAATTTTTCAAAAATATATAGCAAAATATAACTTCAATCAACATAACAAAGGAAACAATCCACGATGTATGCATTCTTAGTCTGTTTACATCGACATATGTGTTTTTATTGCTTTTATTTTGTGAACTGTCATGCATTTTTAACCTAAGTCCTTGCAAAGAAAATTGTTCTTGCATTACTTTTATATTTTGTTGAGAAGAAATGTGCGAATTTGTCGCAATAAGTTCATCAAGTTCGCTTTTATTTTTTGACATTCCTTTTTTTTCTTCCACTTTGGCAGAAGGGAATATCTCTTTGAATGTAAAGAACTTATTTTCTTCGTATGGGTCGGTCAATTTTGAAGAATTGTACAGTTGTCCAATAATCATTTTATAATCATTTGATTTTGACTCGTCTACGGTGTCATTTGATAAAGCGACTTCGTCATTCCAAACTATTTCCTCGTCTTTTTTTGTGTAGTTTTGCTCTAAACTGCCAGTCTCAGTCTGCAAAAGCTCTTCATTATTTTTGTTCTTTGTTGAGAAAACATCATTTTCAAAGTTACTTTCATCATTATGAATACTTTTTTCTTCAAAAATCACATCATTTTCTTGGTTTTTACCTTCATCAGTCACGAAGTTTTCACTGGTGGTACTATCTGATGATAGGGAAGGTTCTGCTGTTTTTTCATTTTTATTTGGCGCATCAAAAGAAAAGTTTAGGGAAAAATTGTCATCCGTTTCGTCGTCATTTATTTGCTCAACATCTCCGCCGAAAACAGACGCTCTTGTTATTGGTCTTTTGTTTTTGTTTTGAAAAGAATTATCACTAGTTTCAGAGTGATTTTCTTCTTGTATTTCATTAAATTGATTTAATTTGTCAAAATAATCAGAATCAGTATTTTCCGAAGTTTCCTTTAAAGGCTCAATATCTTGACCATGCTTATCCATTCCTTCATATTTATTTTTATAAACTTCAACTTTATCCGTATTTCTAGAACTGTCCTTTACAAACTTGATATTCTGATTAAAAAGGTCATATTGAACAAATGAATTGTTATCACTTTCCGTTTTTGTCTCATCAATATATTTAATGTCTTTTTTAGGTGCAAGATTAAATAAGTTGCCTTGACTAACAACTGTAACACGGTCAGAACTTTGGGCGCTACTTACGAAATTTTCATCATTTTCAAAATCATTCAAAGGAAGATTCTTCATCAACTCTTCCATTTTACCATCAGCGTCATCGCTTTCATTTTCTATCAATTCTTTTCCTTGTTCGGTTAAAGAATAATAGTGTCTTTTCCCG
>ERZ808286.1622-NODE-1622-length-10757-cov-3.436274_pt1 | contig 10757 bp, 10 predicted proteins | sample MGYA00521276_ERZ808286 | MGnify/ENA primary metagenome ERZ808286 (study PRJEB31516, sample SAMN03275607) | gut metagenome | biome: mammalia-associated habitat; material: feces | host: Papio cynocephalus | place: Kenya | collected 2012-08-01 ... | reverse complement strand
AAGAAGAAAGGCAAAAGAATCGGCGTAAGAATTGATTCTGGAGACTTGAACTATCTTACTAAAGCAATTAGGGAGAGGCTTGATTCATCAGGCCTTGAGGATGCAACAATATGCGTCTCAAACGACCTGACAGAGGAAATAATCCTCAACCTTGTAAACGATGGAGCTCCAATCGATAGCTGGGGAATCGGGACACACTTGGTAACTGGCGGCACGCAATCATCCCTAAATGGCGTATACAAGCTTGCCGCAAAGGAGCATGAAGGTTCATTTATACCAACATTGAAGGTTTCCAACAGCTATGAGAAAACAACAAATCCTGGGATAAAACAAGTATATAGGTTCTTTGACAGGTCCTCCTCTGCACTTGCCGATTTGATTGTCCTCGATGAAGAGGAGCTTGAATGCGGAAACGACTACACATTCTATCATCCATTCTCTACGCAAGACTTCTTTGTTATGAAGAAATCGAGCTATTGCTCAATAAAGCCACTTTTGACAAAGAAGCTTGAAAATGGGAAGAGATTATATGAAAAACCCAGCTTGAAGGAGATACAATCGAGATCTGCGGAGCTTCTTAGCCACTTCGACAAGTCTTACAAAAGGCAGATAAACCCGCATATCTACAAAGTGTCCCTTTCCGAGAAGCTCAGGAATCTGAAAACAAAGCTGATTGTCGAGACAAAGAAGAAAGAAAACCAAATATAGCATACTCTCCTCATTGTCTTCGAGAACATGAGTCAGTGAGGAGCATTTGTGTACTAACTCCAATTTTCCATCAATGTCTTGAAGTCTGTCTTTTGCAAATTGATGAGTTTCTTCTTCACTTCATCATTGAATACTTTCTTATCGACATATGGCTTCCATTTCTCAGCTACATTCTTGCCAGCGATTTTACGTATAGAAAGAGCCTTTGTATAAAAACGATTCATGCCATAGCATTCGCTTCTGTCTTCTATTATCGTGATTCTTTGCGGAAACAAGATTGCCAATGCTCTTGTCGTGACGATTGAATAGCCCATCAAATAGCATCTGAGGCCATAATCCAATGCTTGAAAGTATTCTCCCGCAATCTCTGTGTCATATTCCCTTAGCCTCTGGAAAAGCGCTCTATCATAAAGCCCTATCTCCATCAATGGATAAAGATTGTTCGTGCACTTGTCTGTCAAAAATACCGGATCTGTTTGGTTCTCGGGCAAGAAGGACAAAGGATCGACATCCTTTCCTCTTAAATGCGGGACTCGGATGCTAGGAAGCACTTTTCCATCAGATGAGAGCATGACAGGCGTAATCATGGCTGGATGGTTCTTCTCCCCCATTATAGACATAAGCTGACTGCCATCAAACGAAATAAGAGCACAATCTGTCCTTACAACAAGAAAATATGTAGCATAGCATTGGTCAGCAAACGAGTTTATATACTCTCCTGATGTTGTTGCATTCTTGAATATAATGAAAGTGACTTCAGGATATTTCGATGTTATATCATCTTTCTCGATTGCATCTTCCGTTGTCATGACATGAATCGAGTTGTTCATATTCTCAAGATACCACTCGATAGCTTCCACAAGCTCTTCTCTCGACCCCAGATCCAAGATGCCAATAGAAAGCTGTTGTTGCCTGTAAAGAGAAGACAACCTAAGTCCCAAATCCTGCTTGCGATATACAATCCTATACGTGCTCATCCCCTACCACCACAATATCGTCTGGGCGAAAAATAACATCTTTCTTCCCATATCCAAGCAAAGCCTCGATATCGGAGCTCTTATGTCCTTGGATGATTGTCAAATCAGTTGAATTGAAGTAAGGCACAGCTTTTAAAAACACTTTGCCATCAGTTGTAGCGACATCTACAACATCCCCCTCGGAAAAAACTCCATCAATATGCTTTATTCCAGAAGGAAGAAGGCTTTTATGTGCCAAAAGTGCCTTTTTCGCCCCATCATCGACAATTATTTTCCCAACAGCTGGAGTGTTGAGAATCCACCTCTCACGCTGTTTCAATCTCTCTTCTGGGAATATATACGACCCCAGCTCCTCTCCATCGACAATTCGAACAAGAGCATTTTTCTCATATCCTGATGCGATTATGGTGCCACAACCACCCTTTTGAGCGATCTGAGCCGCAAGGAGCTTTGTCTTCATTCCTCCTGTTGAGAAAATATTCCCAGCACCTTTGGCAAACGAGAATATTTCGTTTGTAAGCTCAGGAATATTCTTTATCATCACAGCATCCTTCTCTTTTCTCGGATTGCCTGTATATAATCCATCTATATCTGTCAACAAAATCAAAAGATCTGCATCTATCTTCGATGCGACAAGCGCTGACATTCTATCATTGTCTCCCAAAACATTGCCTATTTCGGCTGTGGAGACAACATCGTTTTCATTGAAAATCGGAACAACTCCCAATGCAAGCAGTGTCGATACTGTTGTCCTAAGGTTTTTATAGCTGGTTCGATTGGAAAGAACGCTTCTCGTGATCAATACTTGAGAGCAAATCATATTGTGCTTTGAGAACTCTTCTTGGTAAGCTGCCATCAATATAGGCTGTCCAATAGATGCGCAAGCTTGCCTCATCGCAATATAAACAACAGGGCTATTATGCTTCAGGGCTTTTGCACCAAGCCATACAGCTCCTGAGGAGACAAGGATCACTTGATGTCCTTTGTCTCTTATCGCTACTATTTGCGAAACAATATCCTTGATACGATCTTTGTTGATCCCTTCGTTGTTTGTCAAAAGATTGGTGCCGACTTTTATCACTATTCTTCTTGTTTTCGAGAAATCACGCATCAGATCAACTCCTTGTGCTTGAAGCTCTTTGAATTCTTGCCACTGTATTCAGCTACTGTCTCGCCATGCCCAATCAAGAGCCACTTGGTCGTAGTAAGGCCATCCAGCCCAACCGGTCCCCTTGCATGGAGTTTTGATGTTGATATTCCAACTTCAGCACCAAGGCCAAATCTAAATCCATCAGCAAAACGTGTAGAGCAATTCGAAAACACATCTGCACTATCGACTTCAGAGAAGAACTTATCGCGATTCTTCTCATCCGAAGTTATAATTGCATCTGTATGATGCGAGCCATGGATTGAAATATGCTCTATCGCTTGATCTATTGAGTCTACGATCTTCATCGCGCACTCAAGTGCAAGATACTCGCTATCCCAATCGCTATCATTGGCTGGAATGCATTCTATCAACTCTTGCACTCTTTGATCTCCATGTATGATGACTTTTTCTTTGTCGAAAGCTTTTTTCAGCCTAGGAATAAATGACTTTGCTACCTTGCTGTGCACAAGAAAGGTCTCTGTTGCATTGCAAGCAGCTGGATATTGCACCTTTGCATCTATACAAACATCCAAAGCAAGGTCAAGATCCGCACTCTCATCGACGTATGTCGAGCATATGCCATCGGCATGTCCCATAACAGGAATATGCGTATTGTCCATCACAAAGCGAACAAAAGCATTGGATCCTCGAGGAATCAGCAAATCTACATCTCCCTCTGCCTTCAAGAGAGTATTCACATCCTCATGGGACTCAATTGCAAGAATCCAATCAGAGCCTATTGGAGTCTTTTCAGTTGCGTCCTTTATGACTTTTACAAGCGCTCTGTTTGAATAAGTGGCTTCCTTTCCACCCTTTAGGATTATGCCATTTCCAGATCTAAGCGCTAATCCAGCAATTTGCACAAGGGCATCTGGACGGGACTCGAAGATCATTGCGATAACACCTAAAGGGTATGTCCTCTTCTCCAAGATGAAATTATCATCAAGCTCTCTTTTCTCTTTTGCTTTTCCTATCGGATCTGGGAGGTTTTGAAGCTCTTTCAGCCCCTTTGTCACGGAAGAAAGTTTGTCATCAGAGAACACAAGCCGATGATATAGAGACTCTTTGATACCATTTTCCAAAGCAAGATCGAGATCCTTTTTGTTCTGGGCAAAAAGAAAATCCTTGTTATCCTCTAGCGCTCTTGCAATAGTCCCAAGCACATCTCGTCTGACATCATCAGATGAAATGGCCAGATTTTTTGAAGCTTTTCTTACCTGCTTGATTCTTGAAAGAAGACACATGTTTTCCATAACAAAAGACTAGCAGAAAAGCCATGATTCTACAATGTTGCATAGCCAATTTCGAATCTATCTCTTAACGTTTGCACAATAGGAATCGATCGCTTCCAGAACACCGCCTGCTATTGCTCTAGCTTTGTCGCTTATGCTCATGCACATCGCGCGCTCTCCTCTTGGATCGATATCAGAAATCTTGAAGCCAATTGGGACGCTAATTCCATCATGCAAGAGGCCTCTTACTTTTCCGTCGATAGTTGCATAGACAGGAGTAGAGTCAACAAATGCAATAACATCTCCCTTTTTTACAATATCACCAATTTTTGAATTTGCTTTGAAAACACCAGAACATGGCGAGTGGATCACCCTCTCCTTGCCAAAGCCAGCAATGACAGCTGGGATTGCTGTATTTGCAAGAGCATATCCAGATTTTATTATTGTACCGAGAGAATGCCCTCTCATCGTCTCTATGACAACATCCGAGTCTACACCTGCATTGAATCCCGGTCCTAGTGCAACAACAAAATCAGCCATGTTTTTATTTGTCCCAAGATTCTTCTTCGCAATGATAGCATCAACGACAAAGCGAGGCTTAAGCTCTTCTATGGTTTTTCCCTCCTGATCTACGATAACAGGCACACTAGCTTGATCAAGGACAGATAGAGCTTGGCCTATATCTTTGCAAAGCACAGCCTTAACGCCCTCGACAACACATTCACCATCGAATACAGCGCTCGCGAACGATACTGTTCTTCTAATTACAGTTGGCATTTTGCATTCAAGAGCAATTACACTATAGCCGGCGTTCTTAAGTCTTACGATTACGCCAGTTGCTAAATCGCCAGCACCTCTGACAACCACAAGCTTGTCTCTGAAATTCGACAAACTGGAGCCACTCTTTTTGTTATAGACAGACAAAACCTCGGACGAAATAGATAGCGCAACTTCTTCAGGGCTTTCCCCACCAATATCAAGTCCTGCGGGGCAATGAAGAAATCTATAAGAAGAGAAATCCCTTTTTCGTGAGCCGACCATTCCAACATAGAAAGCATGGGAATCCTCTAGTTGCTTGAAAAGCTTTATTCCTTCTTCGGGGTTTGTAATTACAATGGCTGTATTTCCATCAACATCAATATGATCGAAAGCATGAACTATGTCTTCATAAACAATTATATGCGAGTGCGGAAAACGTTTTTCATTTGCCCATTCTTTGCGATTATCCAAAATAAAAACATTCCAAGATAGGAAGTAAAATACTCTTGCTAATGCTTCAGCAACATGCCCAGCTCCTACTATAATTATTTTTCTATCCTTGATAGGAACATCTATATAGACTTCTGCCATCCCATCACTCCTTATTGGCAACTCCAATCTCCTAGATTTACCCTCTTTCATTGCACTCAATGCCTCTTCGATAGCCCTATGCTCCATCAAGCCACCACCGATTGTCCCTGATGACGAACCATCTTTGAATACAGCCATACGTCCTTCTGTCCTTGGTGAAATTCCATTCACAGACAAAAGCGTGACAAGCGCAAATGGTTCCAAGTATCGTTCAGCATTTGCAATTCTCTCAAAAAGTTGCATAGATCTCATCTCTTCTAGCTGAAGCAAGATATGATATTATGTTGCTTGGTTTCTTGCATGAAGCTAAAGTATACTTATCATGTTCGCTAGCATTCTCGCCACCGTTGAATACAAATATCTTCTCCTTTGCTTTTTCCATTGACTTAGAAAGTCCCTCTTCTGAGCAAAGATATTCATCAAGGTAACTTTTGTCTATTATACGCCCAGAGCCATCGCCAAAGCACATCTCATATGCTTTATGGCCAAGGGCCCAAACACCCATTACACCAATAACAATATCAGATGAGTTCAATACAACTGGATCACGCTCGGTGTGTATCTTCAACGGAAGAGATCTGGAGCCATCAGCCTCATATATCACTACATCATAGAGCTTCGAAAGCGCGATAATCACTTCAAGACGTGGAGAGATCCATTTTTTCGTATCATATGACTTGTTTGCATAGAAGACAGACTCTTGTTTTTTCACATCATGCGACAAAACGCTTTCATCCGAGTAAACATAATCCACTTTGTAGTCATGATAGATCGGGGATTCAACTTTAGTGGTTGTTGTTATCAAGACAGATAGTCCTTTGCTCTTCAAGTATAGCGCAAGATTTTCCATCAACGTAGTTTTTCCACCACCGCCTGTTATGGCAATCAGTGCCTTATTATCTTTTATTTTCCTTGCAATTTCGCTGTAAAGTTCCATAAAACCAACTTTTAAATCTTGCTACAATTCTAAAACAAAAAATAAAACATTGCACCATTTTCCAAACACAAATATAATGGATAGCGATGAACACGGAAATATCATTCGCCTTTAAATTGATGCTACAAGAAAACAACAAGATATTCTTTGGCCCAGGAGTTGCATCCTTATTGAAAGCAATTGAGGAAACAGGAAGCGTAAAAGATGCAGCAGAGTCTATGTCTCTTTCTTACACTAAGGCTTGGACAATGATAAGAAATGCAACAAAAGCCATCGGTGAGAACCTAGTATACACCGAAAAAGGCGGAATCGGTGGAGGAAGATCCCATTTAACTGAATCAGGTAAGGATATTCTAGAGAAATACAATTTGTTTCAACTCGATTCACAAAAAGCCGTTGAAGAAGCCTTCAGGAGTGTTTTTCAGTGAAGAAATCAGCTATTGAGAGAAAAAGCACAAATTGCATCCTCTTTTTCTTTATTTTTTATCTTGCATCTTTTCTTCTCTCTTTTATGGTAGGACGATATCCAATATCGCCAATAACTTTTGCAAAGATCATTCTTTCAAAGCTAATTGCCATAGAACAAACATGGAGTAATCAAGCTGAGATTGTTGCGCTAAACATAAGACTGCCACGCGTAATACTTGGCTCACTTATTGGAGCATCTCTTTCTCTTTCTGGCCTAGTTTTCCAGACAATATTCCACAATCCAATGGTTTCTCCTGATGTACTTGGAACAACAAGCTCAGCTGGATTTGGAGCATCATTAGCTCTATTGTTGAATCTTCCTTTAATTGCTGCAAATGCATTTGCATTTATTGCAGGCCTCTTCTCGATTTTTCTCGTGCATCTTGTAGCTTCAAGAGTAAAACACAACCAAATACTCGGCTTTGTTCTTGGTGGCATTATGATAAGCTCTATATTCACGTCGTTGACAAGTTATGTAAAGCTTGTTGCAGATCCAAATGATACTCTGCCGAACATAACATACTTCTTGATGGGTTCTCTTGCAAGCTCTACGTCAAATGATGTTATGATGGCCACAATTCCTATAGCAATCGGTATCATTGCTATATTAGCTATCTCATGGAAGTTGAACTTATTGTCACTTGATGATCAAGAAGCCCAATCGCTTGGAGTGAATACAAAACTATTGAGAAGTGTAGCGATTATTGCATCAGCGCTCATTATATCAACATCGGTATCAATTGCAGGCGCAATAGGATGGATTGGCCTTGTAATTCCACATATTGTTAGAATGCTAATAGGATGCGACACTAGAAAAACTGTACCAGCATCGATATTGCTTGGCTCATCATTTTTGATAATAACAGATACACTTTCAAGAATAATATCAACATCCGAAATACCAATAGGAATACTTACATCGCTAATTGGAGCACCTTTCTTTTTGTATCTGATTATCAGGCAAGGGAGGCGCGATGATGCATATTGATGTCGAAAATATCTCATTCAATTACAGAGACAAGGAAGTTTTGAAGGATGTTTCTTTTAGAGTCAACACAGGAGATATGGTTTCTTTACTTGGCCGTAATGGCTCTGGCAAAACAACATTACTAAAGCTTCTTTTAGGCTTTTTGGAACCAAAATCGGGCAGTATAATGTTGGATGGGATATCGTTAGGATTGCTGACTTACAAAGATAGAGCCAAATGCATCGCATATATTCCACAATATTCAAACCCTGTTTTCCCCTCTACTGTACTTGATAGCGTTGTCATGGGAAGAGCAAGCTCCATGGGGATTTTCTCAAAACCGGGGAAAATCGATTATGAGATAGCCAAGGGGTATATGAGACTATTAGGAATTGAAAAACTTGAGAAAAAATCGATATCCAGGATTTCTGGTGGAGAGAAGCAACTGGCAATGATCGCAAGAGCGCTTACGCAAGATGCGAAGACATTGATTTTGGATGAGCCGTTGTCGGCACTCGATTACGCAAACCAGATAATGGTTCTAGAGCGTATAGAGAGGTTGAGAAGCGATGGGTATTCCATACTTTTTTCCACACACAACCCTGAGCATGCACTGATGGCTAGCTCTGTCTTGATCCTAGATAATGGCAAATCTGAGATGTACTCTCCCCCAAGCGTTTTAAAGGATGGACAAAGGCTTTCCAAGCTTTATAAAAGAGAATTGTATATTGAAGAAATAGACACAGGAAGAAACAGGAGGCTTGCATGCCTCTGGAAGTAAAGCCCTGGTGGAACGAGAATAGAATCAAATGGTACGAAAGAGCATCAAAGTGTTCTGATTTTCATAAAAAACTTACGAAAGCAATTGAATCAATGATCTCTAAAGATGACACGATTTTGGAGCTTGGATGCGGTCTTGGATATTGTACTGAACTTCTTTATAAAGACGGTTTTTGTATTTCAGCATACGACATAGATGCGAGCGTCATAAAAGAAGCAAGAATGCGTTCGGGACTTGATATCTTCAGACAAGGAGACAGCTATAAGCTAGATGATAATGCGAACACTCTCCTTCTTGTCTTCTTTGGCAAAATAACAAAGGGCAACAATTTCGATATATTCTCCAAACTTGCAAACAAAACAATCATATATGTAACTGGAGGAGGATCGTTAAGGCATACTTCCGAAAAAGAAGTCGAGGAATTCTTGAGAGGAAGAAGACTTCGCTACGAAAAACAAGTCCAAACTATTGCATTCCATCAACCTCTTGAGGATGAAATTGAAGTCGAAGAATACCTTTGCTCATATTATGAAGGGCAAACACTAAAAGAAAAGAGAGAGAAAATAAAGCGACTCAAATCAGCTAGGTACAAATACATTCTTGAGAACAATAAGAAAATAGCAATATTCAAAATAGATGTCGAAGGAGCAAGCAATTGAGAAAAAAAATATTTGCTTTATTGATTTTTATAGCATTAGGTTTTTCTTTATGGGCACAAGCGATGCAAGAGACCAAAGTCAAAGATGAAACATTGGTTTTCACGGACTCGTTAGGGCGCTTGATCACACTTCCGAAAGAGATCGAAAGGATCGCACCATCTGGAAATGTTGCACAGCTGGCTTTGTATGCAATAGCGCCTGAAAAGCTTGTCGGTTGGGCATCTAGAATATCGGATGATGCAATGGAGACATTTTTGGAAGAAGTAGCATCTCTTCCAGTATTTGGAGCATTTTATGGTAGCAAAGCAAACTTGAACAAGGAAGCCTTGATTGTTGCTAATCCAGATGTCGTAATAGATATTGGAGAGATAAAAGGCGACAAAGAAAACATGGTAAAAGAGCTTGACAGACTATCAAAAGAGATAAACATACCGGTTGTATTCATCGAAGGATATCTCGAAAACACTCCTGAAATGTTCAAAACACTTGGGAAATTGCTTGGAAAAGAAGAACAAGGCGAAACACTTGCAAAATTTTCAAAAAATACATTAGAGAAAGGAAAGAATAATAGAGACAAAATAAATAAAAGCATCTACTACTCATCATCATCAGATGGATTGAATGCAATACAATCGGGGTCATTTCATGAAGAAGTAATCAGATACATCGGAGCTGAGAATGTTGTCGATCAATCGTACTCTGGCTCGAATGGAAGTATATCGCTTGAACAAATATATCTGTGGGATCCTGATGTGATCATTCTATCCAATGAGGAGGCATACAAAAATGCAAAAACAGACAAATCATGGAATGAACTGAGAGCTGTGAAAAACAATGAAATCTATCTTATTCCTTCCTCCCCATACTCATTCATAGACTCTCCTCCAGCAACAAACAGGCTTATCGGAATCTATTGGCTAGGATCTGTTCTTGCACCCGATATTTACGACGATATCGATGAAAAGACCAAAGAATACTACAGTCTTTTCTACCATGATGATCTTACAGAGGATGAAATTGAGGAAATTCTCAATAATAGGCCATAGTTCAAAGCTTATTGTGCAAGATACATCGATAATGCTAAAATCGTGGAACCTATAGATAAGGCGAATCTCAAGCCTCTTGGACCAAACTATAAAATAAGGGATCTGGTATAGCTATGGCAGCATTGCTCCCGCCCCTTGGGTAAAACAGGGAACAGAAAGCGAGCCAAACAAGGATCCCCCCTTGAGGAAAAATATTCTCAAGAGCAGTTGACAAGCCTATCTATAGGGTCTTTCTCACTATTTGAAATACGGTTATATTATTAAGTGATGAAAGAAGACAAATTAAGACAAATACATTATATTTCGGTGCCATCAAGCTTAAACACAAAACTTGGTGATTTCACAATAGATACAAAAAGAAAACTGCCAATACAGCTTGCGGAAGGAAAAAAGACACCAGATGAGAATGATTATACTGTCGAGAATATAATATCTGGAATGTTGACAGTCATTGCATATGATGAGGCACATCCGGATTTCGA
>ERZ808286.1620-NODE-1620-length-10767-cov-4.382375_pt1 | contig 10767 bp, 5 predicted proteins | sample MGYA00521276_ERZ808286 | MGnify/ENA primary metagenome ERZ808286 (study PRJEB31516, sample SAMN03275607) | gut metagenome | biome: mammalia-associated habitat; material: feces | host: Papio cynocephalus | place: Kenya | collected 2012-08-01 ... | reverse complement strand
GCTTCCCCTTCCCAGCAGCACCGGAGCCTTGCTCTCAAAGCGGCTTCCGCCATGAACCTTTGACAGTGGAACATCAATACGATATTTCATCTTCTTATAGTCCGGTCTTCCGGTCTTGACGATATCAAGAAGCTCAAATGTCACCTTGCCGTCAGTCCACACAGAGCCGACAGGCCTGGCTTCAGTCACCACACAGTTGTCTTTTTCATCAAGATAAAAGACCGACGCAGGCAGGCAGCAACCGCCTTCAATACATGTAATGTCAAATCGGCCTGAAACAAAACGGTCACCGGCCGAAAGGATAAACATATCGTTCACAGAGCCTGTGATAACCGTATCGCAGATCTTCAGTATATTGCAATTCAAATCCAGCCGTTCCGCCGTCAGCAACAAACCACGCCGCCCGAGATAAAGCACGCCGTCGATACCTAAATTATCGGCATCGGCATAGACTGCCAAATGCACATAGACAGCAGTACATCGGTCAACCTTGTCCAGACAAGCCTGTAAACGGAGCCGGTAGAAGCCATTGCGATGTGAATACATATACCGGGGATTCAAATCGGATGACGACAATACCTTGTCACCTTCCATGTAACTTACCCGCAAATATATGTGGCTGAACAACACATTGGAAGACTTCCTGTAATAAGGAATCTCGATATTCAGGAACAAATGGTCGGAATCATACTTCACAGTCTGCGCCATAACAGTAGAAGTTGCAAAAGAGCGAGCGTAATACAGACTCATGCACTTGCGTCCGGAAGGCGTATCGACAAAGACTTCCGGGCAACCGTCAACTCTTGTACATTCCACAACGCGGTCATTGCCCTCAGGCAACGGACGCTTGCCTTCATGAGCAAGAAAAGCCGAAGCATTGCCGGCAAGAAGATAGTGCCGTGTTGTCAGGAAGTCGCTTTCCACCAAACAGTCCTTTATTTCCGCATTGATATCTGTCGAAAGGATAACTTTCTCATAACGGCAGGAGCCGAAACCTTTTATCGTGCCATCGATATTGTTGTGAGTCACTTCAACACTGCTGTCAACGCCATCGGTGCTTGCCACACTGACAAGTTGCGTACGGTTCTGCTCAAAGTGATTATGACAGACAACGGCATTCGCCCGTTGGCCTACCAGCAAATCTATCGCATACTGCCCGATGCCGTTGCCCGACACTCCGGATGTCCCTTCGCAATTGTTGTTTTCAATCTTACACATTCCTTTCTGCACGCAGGCATAAACAATGATTCCGTTATGATGGCAGCGGTTGTTCACAAACTCCAATGCCCAAGTGCATTGGCGGGGCATGGCATACTGCTTTTGATAATCTTCCGATGTAGCTCCGGCATAAAGACAATAGTCATTGGCAAGAAAAGCACACTCGGAGAATTTCAGGTAATCTACAGGATAAGCCAACGTGCTGTTCATGAAAAAGGCTTTTTCGAAACCACGGAAATAGCAGCGTTCAAACGTAACCGGCCATGCAGGAGCATTTACGGATGACTTGAAATCCACCCCTATTGCTTCTCCGTCTGACGAGGCTTGCCTGTCGCATACCAGTTGCAAATCATACATATAAAAGGGGTCGGCCATGTCTTCACCACATATGATGCAGCTACTCCCGCGCCTGCAATAGATGATTCCCGCACGATTATTGTCCACACCGGCAATGTCCGAATCTGTCTTGCCGCGTTTCCATTGGTCTTCGCGCAACTGCGCCCCACTGCCTTGCAGCCATATATTGCCACGGTTTATCCTTATTCCCGTCGAAAAGTAATTGACTGCCGAAAACTCAATCTTCTTGATGGAAAGCCGTTCTGCCACAGCTATGGTGCGGTTGATGGCCGGTGTGTCATCGTGTCCCTCATGGGTACGGACATTATAGTTGCCGATGGCACCAAACCACTCCGGGCGCAAAGCCTTTACGTTCATCAAGGTTCCTTCTGCAATGTCCAGGCCCTCTCCGAAGACGGCATCATTGTCTGCCTTGAAATTAAAGAAGCCTTTGATTTGCCCGTTATGCAGACTGCCTCCCTGAAACAGGAAGATGCTGCTTTGCGCCGCCTCGACAACAGCTTGCTTCAAATCGATTTTCGAAGCTATGACAAACAACATGTCTTCACGTTGCAACAATTCTTTCAAATCGTGACGCGACAATTGGGCGCGCACCAAAACCTTTTCCATACTGTAGCCGTATTGTTATTGAAGCTGCAAAGTTACAAAAGCTTGGCAGGACAATTGCGCTTTACACCATCACAATACAGGATGAATTTTCATCCGTTTTGATGAATACAGATTACTTTTTACCCATTTCCGCAAGCAACAGAAAGCAAATCTCATGAATAAACATCCCTGCATCATAAAAAACTTGCCAATAATACTGTTGTTTAGCCAACTAAATCCTAACTTTGCTATGGATAAACCATGGGTTAGGGGAAATAACCTTGGAGCTTGCTTTTACGTAAAGAGAGCTATTTAATTTTAAACATAAAGAGTATGAGAAAAGTTTTACCGTTAGTCTTGCTACTGCTTGCAGTATGCACAGGTCTGACAAAAGCAGCAGACGATGTTGAGCTGAAGGACTACATCGTCCCAGGTGAAAGGATTTCATGGGACGCATTGAAAGCCGGCGACAAAATCGTTCTGCAAAACGCAGTCGGTACATGGTACGACAAAACCACCGGTACCTTCAAGTATTCAACTTGCCTGTACAGCGACCTTGAGGGAGTTTTCCTCAACGGTGTCCAGGACAAGTACAATCGCACCAGCGACGGTCAATTGGACGTAACCGACACTCCGTTGTCGTCGGACAACATCTATGAGCTTGTGGAAGCACCGGCCCAGCACGACGGTGTCAACTCCTACTATCTGCAGCACGTGGATACGAAGAAGTACGTGACCTGCTGCGCCAACCCGATGTCGACGGCTTTGACCGACAACATTGACGATGCCACGAGCTTTGAAATCGAAAGCGCAATGAACAACGTCAACGTATCCGTACACACTCAGTGGACCAGTACAGGTCTTGTAGACGATGCTTCAGTTGTCTTTGTTCACTTCGACGTTAAAGAGGATGCCGATACAGGCGAAAAAACAGAAACGAGAAACCACTTCGGTCCTTTCTGGAACTATGGCTATTCCTACTACGGAACAGCCAAGGACATCGTGGTATGGAATGCCTACGAAGGCACCATACACACCGACAACAGCGCACTCATCAACCTGAAGAAGTTGCTTGCCGAAATCAGCAAAAACACTTCTACGTTCCCCATCGGTGACAAACCGGGCTACTACCCGCAAGAGAAAGTCAATACCTATGAAACAGCATTGCTTAAGGCCCAGGATGCCATCGACATGGTTGACGGCGAAGAGGCCTATCTGGCTTGCTTCAAGGAGCTGAAACCCCTTTACGAGGACTTGCTGGCTTCCATGAATCCTATCACAGACGGCTATTACTACATCACCAGCTCTTATGAGAAGTTCCAGGAAGAACGCGGCGTTTCCCCGATGCTGATGGGAAGCAAAGACGGTTATGTTTACTGGAACGACCCACAACTGGATGACCCCAACTACATCTTCTACGTTGAAAAGCTCGAAAGCGGCAACTACAACGTCAAGAACTTCGGCCTTGGCAAATATATCGACAAGACTTATGCAAAGGCTCAGTATGTAGAGTTGAGAGACGAGCCTTCTGTGGAGCAGATCATTGCTTCGCGCGGTGACGGTTCTTTCCGCATGGGAAACACCGAGATGAACAAACGTCCCTACTATCCCGATGCCAATGGTTACGGCAAGAGCCTTAACGGACACCTCGGCCAAAACTCTTCAAGCGAGACATGGTGTGGGTGGAACTTCGAGAAAGTGCCGCAGGAAATCATCGACAAACTTCAGGCCGAAGTCAAGCAGCTTGCCCTTACACAGCAGCTCGACAACCTGCTCGACCCTGCCATCACCACCTACAGTTCTTGCTTCAACTACGACATCGACAAGGAGAACCCGTTGCTGACACAATTCTCCGATGACCCTGCCGAAAGCCAGGTAACCGTCAACTATAAGAAGAACAAAGAGGACGAAGACAACAGCATTGCCTATCTGAACGACAACAACTATGACACCTACCTGCACACGGGCGGCTACAATCCGACCGCTGCCGGTGCCACCATCATCGACGGTGCGTTCTGCATCTATGCCGACCTCGGCGAGAAGCCCGTACAGAAGTTTGTGTTCAAGATGTCAAAGCGTTCGGGTGACTATGGTCAGGACGAACGTCCTACCAAGCTGACCGTATATGCCCGCAACAACGATACCGAAGTATGGACCAAGATACAGAAGGTAGAGCTGACCGGCGAGAGCAATATCATCGATGCCTACTCTACGGGTATCGACATGGGAGAGGCCTATCGTTATGTGCGTTTCGACATTGACGACACCTTCAACCCCACTCCTTACTATGGCAAGATATACTATAGTATCTCCGAGTTCCAGATGTATCCGGCTGTGCTTAACGAGGAATACTCACAATATGCCTATGCTCCCGGCCTGAAAGATGCCTGCGATGCATTGCTCACACAGATGAACCATGCCCGCGAAGCCGTGGCCAACAACAATGCAACCCAGGAAGACTATGACAAGCTCAACGCTGCCATCGAAGCCGTAAAGCCTTTGATTGCCGACACAGCCACCATCTTCGGAGTAGTGCAGAACAGCAACAAATATGTTGAAACCTATGGAGTAGGCGAAGACTTCGGTCAGGTTACAGACGAGCAACTGGCAGCATACGAGCAAGTAGTTGCCGCAGCCAACAATTACGACCGCAAGAAACCCGTGAAGAGTGACCTGGACAAGCGCATCGAAAGCATCAATACCGCACTTGCCAAGTTCAAGAGCCAGCAGAAGACCATCAAGGCAGGTCAGTGGTATTATATTGCCAACTGCGACCAGACCCGCACAGGCAAGGAAGACAATATCTATGATACCAAGGTATTCGGCAATGTGATCTACTCTCAGACTGCCAACACCGAAGACGAGAAACTCGAATCTGAAGTGGATGAAATCTGGCACGGCTTCTACGACCGCGACACGGATGTACAGGACGAGCTTGCCAATCCGGCCACAATGTGGCGTGCAGTGGCTCTGGGCGATACGGCTTATGCTTTCCAGAACCGTGCCACAGGTTCCTACCTCGGCAAGTTCTATTCACAGTCTGTAGGCGGTGGTCTTTCCAAGAAACCCGTACCTTATTATTTAGAGTTTACGGGTGTAGGTGAGTTCAACATCATATGTGCCGATACCCTTAACGTCAACAAGCTCCCGCTGCATGCAAGCGGTGAAGGACGTCTGAAGGTATGGGCAGGCGGCTACAACTCGGCTTCGTCGTGGACCTTCAAGGAGGTTGAAGAAACAGGAACGGTTGAATATCCGTTTGAAAACAACTACATTTCCATCGTAACCCTTCCGTTTGCCCAGAGCAACCTGAATGTGATCAACGACGGCTTCAAGTTCTATACCATCAAGAACATGCCCAACGAGACCACACTTGAGCTGAGCGAAATCAAGGAAGGCACGGCCATTGCAGCCGGACAGCCGTTTATCGCCATCAGCGGTGACTACAAGGCATACGATCCCGAAAGCGAAGATGAAGTAAGACTGATTGTAGAAGCTCCCAACGAATTTACGACAACAGCCCAGACAGCCAACGGACTCGTAGGCGTGCTCTATGGTGACTCTCTGCACAAGGCCGGTTACGGAATGTTTGAGGATGTGAAGCTGACGGCATCGACCAACGACACCTTCATCGACGGTATGACGGGTTATATCAACCCATTGCTCATTGCCGATGCAGGCGGACAGGCAGATCTGACCCTCGAAGCCGCAGCTCCTATCACCAGCATCAGACAGCTCAACACCGAATTGGCCAACGGCACCGTCAACGTCTACGGCATCGACGGCAAGCTCATCAAGAAAAACGTGAAGAGCAGCCAGGCAGCCAAGAATCTGAAGAAAGGAGTCTACATTGTAGGCAAGAAGAAAATTCAAATCAAATAGTGGCAGCATAGTTGCTATTTAAGATTTACAACACAACAGATGTGCGTCGGCAAAAGTCGGCGCACATTTATTTTATATACGACAAACGGCAATTATAACATTCGTTCATACTTAAAATAGCCCTCCATTTTGTAAATTTGCAGTCGACAAAGGCCCACAGCAGGGCCACAACAACACTAATCTAAAAATCAAAAGCATGAAGAAGAAATTCATTTGTACAGTATGTGGCTACATCCACGAAGGCGATGCAGCCCCCGAGAAGTGCCCCCTCTGCGGTGCACCGGCCTCCAAGTTTGTAGAATACAACGAGGATTCTGACGAACAGAAGTTTGCTGCCGAGCATGTAATAGGCATAGCAAAAGGCATTGATGCCGAAGTACTTGAAGGACTGAAAGCACATGCTCAAGGCGAATGTGCCGAAGTGGGAATGTATCTGGCCATGGCACGTCAGGCCGACCGCGAGGGATATCCCGAGATTGCCGAGGCATTCAAGCGCTACGCCTATGAAGAAGCCGGACACGCTTCGCGCTTCATCGAAATGATAGGTGAAACAGTTTGGGACACCAAAACCAACCTTGAAGCACGCATCGTTGCCGAGGCCGGAGCCTGCGCCGACAAGAACCGCATTGCCCTGCTTGCCAAGAAGCTGAACTATGATGCCATTCACGACAGCGTACACGAGATGGCACGCGACGAAGCCCGTCACTGCTGCGGCTTCAAAGGCCTTCACAAGCGTTTCTTCGGTAAATAACATCAGTCGTTACAGACACTCAAAAGGAAGTACCCCTGCCGGTACTTCCTTTTTTTATGCCTCCGAAGTTGCCAACACAGCTCCCCTGACCCTGCAAAAGGCATATAGGAAACCTCTGCATGTTTCCTGTAGGGAAACAACGTGTTTCATGCGCATGAAACAAAGTGTGACATGTACAGGAAACAACGTGTGTCATGTACAGGAAACAACATGTGATATGTACAGGAAACAACTTGTGACATGTACAGGAAACAACTTGTGACATGTACAGGAAACAACTTGTGACATGTACAGGAAACAACATGTGATATGTACAGGAAACACGTTGCAACGCCAGACATAGCAACACACCAAGCCGCAGACTGCACTTTCAAGCCCCAAAGGGCATTATTTTCAGTCATTGATGAAGCAAATGAAGAAAATATGGGCTCGGATGCTTGCCAATCGGGACAAAAGTGCTAAATTTGTGCAAATTTGGTCTGTACATACAGATTTCTCCTCAATAGGAAACTTCAATATCACTCAATATGGATAATAAAAAGGCCTTCAATGAAGGCATAATGGATGCCCGCACACTGGGTATTCCCAAGATGACCGTGCTCGGTCTGCAACACATGTTTGCCATGTTCGGAGCCACCGTGCTCGTACCTGCCATTACCGGTCTGTCGGTTTCGGCCACCCTATTGTTTGCAGGACTGGGCACACTGCTGTTCCACTGGATATGCAAATGGCAGGTTCCGGCCTTTCTCGGTTCGTCGTTTGCCTTCATCGGCGGCTATGCCGCAGTGACCGAAATGGGAAAGACCGCCGGTCTCAGCGTGGCCGAGTCATTGCCCTACGCCTGTGTCGGAGTGGCCTGTGCCGGACTGCTCTACTTCGTGCTTGCCGGCTGCATCAAGGCATACGGCGTGCAAAAGGTGATGAAATTCTTTCCTCCGGTGGTCACAGGCCCCATCATCATCGCCATAGGTCTTACACTTTCGGGGTCGGCCATCACCAACTGCACCGCCAACTGGGGCATAGCGGCACTGGCCATCATCCTCGTTGTGGTGTGCAACATCTATGGCCGCGGCATGATAAAAATCATACCCATCCTAATAGGCGTAGCAGGTTCGTATGCCGTAGCCGCCTGTTTCAATCAGGTAGACTTCAGCCGCGTCAGCGAAGCCGCGTGGATAGGGCTCCCCTTCAAGGCTGAAGACACCGTACTGCCCGTATTGCAAAACCCCGACACATCGCTGCTCATCTCCTCGATCATCTGTGTCATGCCCATCGCACTTGCCACCATGCTGGAACACATCGGCGACATCTGTGCCATCTCGTCGACGGTAGGACGCAACTATCTCAGCAAGCCCGGACTTCACCGCACACTCATCGGAGACGGCCTTGCCACCATAGCGGCATCTCTGTTCGGTGCACCCGCCAACACCACATATGGCGAGAATACAGGTGTACTCAACCTGACCCGAGTCTTCGATCCGCGGGTAATACGCATCGCAGCCTGCTTTGCCATACTCTTCTCCTTCAGTCCCAAGTTCTCCGCACTCGTCAGCTCTATGCCTACGGCCACTATAGGGGGCGTGTCGCTAGTTCTATATGGCATGATAGCAGCTGTGGGAGTTCGCAACATCGTAGAAAGCAAGGTTGACTTCACGAAATCGCGCAACGTCATCATCGCAGCCCTCATACTGGTGCTCGCAATAGGCATCAAATATGGCAACAACGACGCCATCAGCATAGGCTTCACCTCCTTGTCGGGACTTGCAGTGGCAGCCATCGTGGGCATACTGCTCAATGCCATACTGCCCGGAAAAGACTATACGTTCAAAAAAGATTAGCCAGGGGCATACAAATAAAAAGGATGCACAATTTTTGGTTGCGCATCCTTTTTATTTGAATATTGGGTAACCCCTACTCCTTCTCACCGAAACACAAATCGCCGGCATCGCCCAGTCCGGGCACAATATAGTGACGCTCGTTCAACGCAGGGTCGATGGCAGCACACCAGAGCGTCACATTGTCGTCGGGAAACAGGCCCGCCATCAGGTCAACAGCGCGTTGTGTGGCCACAATCACAGCCATATGCAGCGTCGATGGCACGCCACGTGTACGCAAAGCCTTATAGCTTAGCTCCATCGAGCCTCCCGTTGCCAACATCGGGTCAACCAGTATCAGCGTCTTGCCATTCAATGGAGGAGCAGCCAGATACTCAATCACAAAGTTCAAAGTATCATGGCGTTCCTTACGATAAGCCGACACAAAAGCATTCTCGGCCTGGTCGAAAAAATTAAGAAAGCCCTGATGAAACGGCAGTCCGGCACGCAAAATCGTGCCCAGCACAATAGGGGCATTCGGCACACTGACGCGGGCCGTGCCCAACGGAGTGGTCACATCCCTCTCTGCATAGGGTAAAGCCTTGCTTATCTCGTAAGCCATAACTTCACCTATTCTCTCTATGTTCTTGCGAAAGCGTAACCGGTCATTCTGTACTGTCACATCGCGGATTTCGCTCACAAACTGATTAAGAAGCGTATTGTTGCTTCCCAGATTAACGAGTTTCATGTATAATATTCTGGTTTTATTATTCTTGGCTGCAATGAAGAGTCCTGCAATTCTTCACGCATTGCAAATGTAAGGAAAAAATACAGATTATACAGACAGGGCACGCATTTTATTTGTTCCTGATGGCCGTTTGACTGCACCGAAACAAAGAAAAGCATTAACTTTGTAGTTCATTATTCCTAAAACCAGACAAACACATGCAGGATTTCGTTCATCTACACGTACATACCCAATATTCCGTTCTCGACGGACAAAGCAGCATACCCCGGCTGGTCGACAAGGCCATCAAAAACGGTATGAGGGGCATGGCAGTGACAGATCATGGCAACATGATGGGCATCAAAGAGTTCTATAACTATGTAAAGAAGAAGAAAAGCGGTGCAAAGGATGAACTGAAGAAATGGGAGGACAAGCTGGCCCTGATAGAATCGGGACAATACCAACCCGACCCTGCCAGGAAAGACCAGAAGGACGACATCGGCAAATCAAAAGAAGAGCTGCTGGCCCTGTGCCGGAAAAACATCGAATCCGCCCGCTTCGTCATATCGTTCAAGCCCATCCTGGGCTGCGAAATGTATGTGGCCCACCACAAGATGACCGACAGAAACGGCAAGGAAGACCAATCGGGATGGCACCTTATCGTATTGGCCAAGAACGAAAAAGGCTACCACAACCTTATCAAACTGGTATCGCGGGCATGGACCGATGGCTTTTATCAAAAGCCGCGCACCGACCACGACGAACTCGTAAAGTATAGAGAAGGACTCATAGTGTGCTCGGCCTGCCTCGGCGGTGAAATACCCCAGCACATCCTCAATGGCAACATCGAAGCCGCAGAAGCCTCGGTCAGATGGTTCAAAGACACTTTCGGCAACGACTTCTATCTGGAGCTCCAACGCCACGAAGTGAAAGACCCCGAACAAAGAGCCAACAGAGAAACATTTCCGCTACAGCAGAAAGTCAATGCCGTACTCATCGAACTGGCACACAAATACAACGTAAAGCTCATCTGCACCAACGACTGCCACTTCGTAGATGAGGAAAACGCAGAGGCCCACGACCGCCTTATCTGCCTCATGACCAACAGCGACTTGAACGATCCCCACCGGATGCTCTATTCAAAACAAGAATGGTTTAAGACCCGCGAAGAAATGAACGCCGTCTTCGAAGACGTGCCCGAAGCCCTGCAAAACACCTGCGACATCTGCGACAGCATAGAAACCTACAGCATCGACCACGCCCCCATCATGCCCAACTTTGCCATTCCCGAGGAGTTCGGCACCGAAGAGGAATATCGCAAAAAGTATTCGAAAAAAGACCTGTACGATGAATTTACACGCGATGAAAACGGCCGCGTGGTCTGCGACGAAGCAGAAGGGCAAAAGAAAATAGACAAACTGGGAGGCTAC
>ERZ808286.1615-NODE-1615-length-10802-cov-3.627989_pt1 | contig 10802 bp, 12 predicted proteins | sample MGYA00521276_ERZ808286 | MGnify/ENA primary metagenome ERZ808286 (study PRJEB31516, sample SAMN03275607) | gut metagenome | biome: mammalia-associated habitat; material: feces | host: Papio cynocephalus | place: Kenya | collected 2012-08-01 ... | reverse complement strand
CCGCCGCACCATACCCTCAGAAATCGACCGCTCTGTTGCCATACCCTCCCACGCAATCACAAAACTACGCCCATCCGCCAAGACAACACGCAACCCATCCTCCGGTTCCTCTCCAATAAAGGTCACCCACGAAATTGAAACAGGAAATCGACACTTCGGTCCTATCGCCACGGCAATCAAACGCAACATACACATCGCCGTTTCTGGCAACTGTGCAGATGGTTCATCCGGCACATCAAACCCACGAAGCTCCGGATATCCATTACGTGTCCGCGGATACATAAAGCAAACCCCATCTGCATCCACCACCAATGGCAACGCACCTGGCAACCGTGCAAGTGGTGAACGCTCTTCTACCCACAGTTCAAGCCCATTTCCAGGTTCATAGGTCATCTGCACGTTCTTTAATTGTGGTGATTGCTTACGAAGCCGCGTCACCATATCTCCACGGACAACATCAAAACCATTCACTGGGCTATCAAGATGAAACATCTTTAACACCAATTCTCGCGACAACATCGCATTCCCGCGAATCTTAATCTCTTCCGGCTTCACCATAAACGCAGGATTGCGCGCAAAATACTCTCGTTTAAATATGCTAAAAGCCGCCACACTCCCGATAATTAATAGTAACAATACCCCATGACGCACCAACAATGGCATCAACCACTGCCAACTCATTAGACACACAGCTATTACCTTCGAGCGCTTTCCGCGTCTGCTATGCTTTGAAATAGGAGTCCCCTGCCCTGTCTCCATAAGATTCCTCAATCACACCTAGCGCACGACACCAACTCTGCGCACAATTCAGAAAACGAAATCCCCGCATGCGCTGCAGCATCCGGCAACAAACTTGTCGCTGTACAGCCAGGTGCAGTATTAACCTCCAATACATACGCTTCACCTTCCGGCGTAACTCGAAAATCCACACGAACCGCACCTCGACATCCCGTTACAAAATAAACCTTCTCTGCAATTCGCTGTACTTTTTCCGTTAGAACCGACGGTTCAGGAAAGATATGTCGAGAAACCCCAGCTACATATTTTGCACGATAGTCATACCAACCATTCGGAGCCTGAATTTCAATCACTGGAAGAGCCCGTCCATTCAACACTCCAACCCCCCACTCCAACCCTGGAATATATACTTCCGCTAAAGCCTCCCTAGCCGCATCCTGTTCACAAGCTAAAGCCACCGCTGCACGCCACTGCCCCGCTTCCGTCACCTTCGACAACCCCACACTCGAACCGTCTCGTGGCGGTTTCACTACCACCGGGAAAGGCAATGGACACACCGATGGGCACGCCTCCATTCGAACCGTCATTCCGTTCGGAACAGCAATCCCAGCGCGGTTCAATATCTGCTTAGTTGCCACCTTGTCCATACACAACGCACTGGTCTCTGCTCCAGGCCCCGTATAAGGCAACCCTATTGCATTCAAGTCCGCTTGAATCCCACCATTTTCACCATACCCACCATGCAACGCAATAAAAACCGACTGAACATCCCTCGGAATCTCATCAATTCCATCATAAGTCAACCGTACCTCAACCACTTCATATCCGGCCGACTGTAAAGCAGCTACCACGGCAGAACCGGAACGCAACGACACCTCAGCCTCATGAGATGTGCCGCCCATGACCACTGCAACTCGCTTCTTCATGCTTCAATCCTTACGTGAAAAACCTCAGCCATTCTAGCAAAAGGTTGTTCTTCCGCCAAACAGCTTTATAGAGAAAGACAGGCTTCATTGCCTGCTCCCCTCTATTAGGAAAAGTCACTTACCGTTCACCTCAACACACTGTGAACAAAACCCAGAAAATGTTAGCGCTGCAGAGCGCACCGCACACATCTCCGGGAGATTCACCATTTCTCCCAAACAAGTAGGTAACATCCCCAAATCCATCAACCTCCCACAACGCAAACACTTAAAATGTGCATGTGGCATCACATTCCCATCGTATCGAACTTCCAAATCTTCAACATGCAACGCAATAGCTAATCCATGCTCAACAAATGCATGAAGTACATTGTAGACCGTCGTACGCGAAAGTGTTGGTAATCGCGAACGCAACGCCTTGTAAATCACGTCTACCGTTGGATGAACCGGGTGAGCCACCAACCAACGGTAGATGGCCACCCGTGGCGCAGAAGGTGAAAGACCGCTCGCACGCAAACGTGCGCGAATGGCATTCAACTCACCCTTCCGAAAACAACTCATTTCTCGAAGAAACGCTTCAACAGACCCTCAAATCCGGCACCATGACGCGCCTCATCCTTACACATTTCATGTACCGTGTCATGAATGGCATCCAACCCTAACTGCTTTGCCCTCTTTGCCAGTTCCAATTTACCCTGACAAGCCCCCTGCTCCGCCGCCGCACGCAACTCTAAATTTTTCTTTGTAGATTCTGTTACCACCTCACCCAGCAGTTCAGCAAACTTACACGCATGTTCCGCTTCTTCCCATGCAGCTTGCTGGTAAAATGCACCGATTTCCGGATATCCTTCTCGAATCGCTACCCGCGCCATCGCCAAATACATGCCCACTTCCGTACACTCACCCGTAAAGTTCATCCGAAGCCCCTCAATTACTTCCGGATCCGTACCTTTAGCCACACCTACACGATGCTCATCGGCCCACGTCATCTTATCAGTTTCGACTTGTTCGACAAACTTACTCCCAGCGCAACCGCACTGCGGACATTTCTCAGGAGCAACATCGCCAACATAAACATAGCCACAAATCGGACAAACAAACTTCTTCATGTACTCTCTCCTCTATGCGAGCATTAAAAACTGTAATCATTATAATATCCCCCCGTCGAGAAGACAAGATTAAAATGATTACAAATTCCAAAACGACACCCCGCCAACACGACGAGCCCAGTATTTAAATCAATCTAAAGGATAACAACAGGTAACTCATTCGAACGCACTAAAAATCAAAATATTACGTATTCCATATTTCAACGAATGAGCATAAAACACCCAATATCTAAATCATAACCTGACACGGATTGTAATAACAACATTCCAAGCGTAATAACAATAGCGGAATATGTCCCATTCTAAATTCTGTTTAACGCCTTCAATATATATATATATATATATTCTTCCTGCCTAAAAGCCTCTGGCACAAAAATACATTACAGTATACATTGATTTCCGAACCTCCTTCCGATATCCCAAGATATTGCTACCATCAATCCGATTCTCAATGACATGTTTAGGCGATCATATACTATGATCGTACTATTTTTGGTGCTTTGGTGCTTCATCCACCTCACACCCAACAAAACATTTGATATCCTGTTCACCGTTAGAATCCCCCATGGTTACTCAAAAGGAACCAAATGCATTGTTACAAACCGCAGAATCAGACCATCACGTGCCCACCCACGTATTATTAAATGAACCCAAATCATATCCCATAATATAAGGGAGTCTCCCCACTATAAAGAAAAGTTTGATATACTAAAAGAAACGGAGGACGGGCATGGACAATATGCAAAGTAAGCCCTTTGAGCTAACAGCCAGTTTGGAAGATTACTTGGAAGCGATCAAAGAACTAATCGATGAGGGGGCACATGGCCATGCGCACACTAGCGACATTGCAAAACGGTTAAATGTAAAAATGCCCTCCGTGACCAACGCCCTTGGGATCTTGCGTGAACATGGTTATATCCATTACGACACCAACTATCCAGTCACTCTGACCGTTCTCGGTGAGCAAACTGCCGCCAAAGTCATTCGCCGACACCGCGTCTTAAAAACCTTTTTGTGTGACATTCTTAAGTTGGAAACCACGCAAGCAAGTGCCACCGCATGTAAGATTGAGCACGTAATTGACGATGCCCTTATTGCTAGACTTGAGGTGTTGACCACAGAATTAATGGCATCCCGCCGTTGTGCCCAGCTTCGACATCGGCTTGCAAAAGGGTACGCAGAATTGGATGCCCCGAATCAGGGATATAACAACGTATGACACATGAAGCAATGATTGCGCGCGCACACGATGTGCTCGCCACTGAAATCAACGGCTTAAGGCAGGCGGATGCCGCCATTGGCTCCACCTTCTGTGAGATTATTGAGGCTATACTTGCGACCTTGGAACGTGGCGGTAAGATTGTCGTTACCGGAATCGGGAAAAACATTCATGTTGGTGAGAAAATTGCTGCCACCATGGCCAGTACCGGCTCTACCGCCATGTTGCTCAATCCCGTTCAGGCCATGCATGGCGATTTAGGCATGGTAACGCCCGCAGATATTGTGTTGGCTATCAGCTACTCCGGGGAATCAGACGAAGTTATCCGCCTTATTCCTTCATTGCGCCGAATCGGTGTTAAAGTTATTGGCATGACAGGGAAAACCGATTCCTCACTTGCCAAAAATAGTGACTGGGTCTATTGGATTAATTGCGGTCGTGAAGCTTGCCCATTCAACATGGCTCCAACCACATCCACCACTGCCACACTGGCGTTAGGAGATGCATTAGCGATGGTGTTGTTAGAGGCGCGTGGATTCCGCAAGGAAAATTTTGCGCTTTTACACCCGGCAGGTGCTATTGGTCGTGCGCTTCTCTTCCGTGTAAAAGATATCATGCGTACCGGCAACCAGCTCGCCACGCTTACAGAATCTGCATCGGTGAAAGACGCTATTGTGGCCATGACATCCGCCAAGGCCGGGTGCGCCTGTATCGTTTCGAACGAAGGTGTACTGTTAGGAATATTCACTGACGGTGACTTACGTCGTCTGCTTTCAAGTGAGACCCCCGCGCCCATGTCCTGCCCAATTACGGAAGTTATGATCCGGAATCCCATACGTGTTCCGCTCAGCGCTCTAGCCGTTGAAGTATTGAACATCTTTGAGAATCATAAAGTGGATGATTTGCCAGTAGTCGATGAGCACGATTGCCTTGTCGGCACTATCGATATTCAAGATCTTCCCAGAATGAAGATTCTCTGAGTTCATCGTGCTGAGATAATTCATGGTCTACCTTTTTTGCGGAACAGACGACTATCTAAAACGCGAGGGTGCCAAAGCTGTCATCAATCGTTTCATTCCGGAAACTGAACGCGACTTCGGCCTTGAAACGATTGATGCAGCATGTGAAACCTGCGACAACGTACTCCATGTTATTGAGCTTGCCAAAGAAGCCCTATATACCGCAAGTTTTTTTGGTGGCGGAAAAGTGATTTGGCTGAAGGATGCCAACTTCCTGCCAGGTGCAACAGGGCGTGCCATAGCAGCGCAGGCAGCGAAAGAGGCCGTTTCCTCTTTCTGTGAAGAATTGCAAACTGCCGACATTCCGGAAGGGCATCACCTAATCATTACCTCTCGCACCTGTTCCAAATCCTCACGTTTTTATAAATGGGTGGCGGCACATGGTGAATTTTGTGAATGTGGCAGTGAAATCAAAACTTACCAGCTTGAAAAAGTTGGACTTGAGCGCCTCGAAAATCTTTTGCCCAAACAGGGGCTGCAAATGTCACCTGCCGTTCGCCGTGCCTTTGTGCAACGAACAGGGGCAGACTCATGGACACTTGTCTCGGAGTTAGAAAAGTTACGAACTTATATCGGAGGAGATGCTTCGCCTAAAACCGTTACCCTGCAGGATGTCGAAACGATTACCTCCTCTGTTGTCGGAACTGAACCCTTTGTTCTTTCTAATGCGTTGTTAATGCGTTCTCCAACACAGGTAACGCAGGCCATTACCCTGCTCAGAAGCGATAAGAGTGCTGTTTTCCCAGCTGCCGCCGCCATCCTAAACACGTTGAACGACATGTGTTCACTGCGCGAAGCAATCGATCGCAGATGGCTCTCTAACGGACATTGGGAACTCCCCTCAACACAAATTCCAAGTCGATTACATCGTCTCCAGGGCTGGATGCTCTCCCGCCAAATTGAAGGTGTACGCCACTACACGCTCAATGAATTGCGCGCTGCCAGGCATTACGCAATTGAAATGCGCTTCAAACTGGTAGATTCTACATTACAAGATCCATGGGACATTATTGAGCCAGTATTGCTGCGTATCGTAGCAAAAGCTCCCTCGCGTCCCTCCTGTTAACACGTTAACGCGACTGCTTAAACAAGATCTCCCACATCGTTCGCCTTGTTCCTGGAAACAGCTCTAAATGCCGCGCAAGAAAAACTCCAAGAAAACGGCGAAGTCCAAAAAGACCGGGGAATGGCTCCTGGCATCTATGCGGATCCCCTCGAGTGATCGTTCGCGCTTCTTCCAAAATCTGCCCAAGCGGTTCCCTTAAGAAATGCCTATACCGTTCAACCACCTCGTTATTCAGCGAGAGCGTTTCCGGATACACCAGGTGAGATGGGCGATGTTCACAGTAAAAGTATCCTTCATTCACAGAAAAATTGTGCCGAGATGCCTCAGGGCATAATGAACAATATGAAAAGTCTGGTGACACGCCAAGCCTGTTCAAAAGATTACTTTCAAACCATAATAACGCTAGCGGCGCCTCATGCACAGCACATACCTGGAGTTCATCCAAAACGGTTTCCAAAGCAAAAAACAAGTCTGCATTTACTAATCCTGGATGCGTTGTTCGCAGCGTTAAATCACATAGATACGCAGCCACAGCCGCATTCTGCCACTGTGTACGCAACGCTTCCCGAAAATTAAGAGGCGCGCACTCTCGGATTTGATGAATACCATTCCGTTCATGTGCATAAAACACCAATTCACAGGTGTACGCCAAGCCATATTGTCCAACAAAACCGCTTTTTGGCCGTAACGCTCCCTTGATCGGCGTTGTGACCAGCCCATAGTCTGGAGTAAACCATGCAACCATCTGTGACGTCTTAGAAAACGGACGAACACTCAGGCAGACAGCCCGCGTTTTGAATAAAACGCTCTCCATGTCTCACGTCCGCGGCGCGTAATCCCTACGGTAAATCTCCAACCACTCCGCAAAGGCGCGCTCCAAATAATCCGGAGAAAACGCTGAAGCATGAGGTAATAAATAACATCTCGGCTCGCGCCTCAATTCTCCATCCGCGGGGTAAGGCTCCTCCTGCATGACATCCAAAAAAGCAGCCCGCAGCCGATTCTTCCGAAGTGCCGTCGCCAATGCCCTCTCATCCACGGCATTACCTCGCCCAACGTTTATTACCGCCGCATGCGCAGGAAGCAATCCGATGCGGCGTGCATCCAGCAAACCATTCGTCTCCTGCGTAGCCGGAAGTGCCAACACCAATGCGTCTGCCTGCGGTAGAACAGTATCCAGTGATGCCACGTTTGCCCGGGATATCCCAATCACCCGTACACCCGCTGTTTCGAGCTTTGCGCCAACCGCCTTTCCAATGTGCCCATATCCCAAAATAATTGCCGAGCTTCCCGCGACCATACAGCGCCCCGGACAATGCTCCGGCCAGCTATTCTCCGTTTCACATAAGCCAAGCCCCGGCAGCAACCCCCGCCGAATCGCCAACAACATACCTAACACGGTCTCTGCAATAATCTCTCCATGAAATGTGCCATGCGTCAAGCGAATTCGTTCCGGTATGCGAGCCCCCAGCAATTCATGCCCTGCGGCCGGAGTCGCCATCCACTTCAGGCGATACGTCAAGGGAAGCCACGCCTCTGAAAACCGAAACGTCAACACAAATGTTGCTTTGGAAAGATTCCGAATGAAAGACTCTTGGGAATCCGCAAACACCACCTCCAACTCAGGCACCTGCGCGGCCCACCCTGCCACCTGTTCACGTGTAGCCGTAAACTCCGTTACCTCTCGCAATGTTAACCACACCAATAATACTTGCCTTATCATCAGGGCACCGTCCATTTCTGCATTATCACCGCTTCACTGCAAGCGTATCCGGCTCTCCAATACCCACCAATCGCCGCCGTTCACGCGTTGAAGGAATACCCAACTGCTCGCGATACTTAGCCACCGTCCGTCGAGCCACCTGAATCCCCTGCCCGGCCAACGCTTCACACAGCGCCTGATCCGACAACGGCTGCTCAGGCGGCTCCCCTGAAACCAGTGCCCGCAACGCATGTTTGACCTGCTGATCCGACACGCCTTCCGCACCATCTCCTGTAACAGCCCCCGCGCTCCCTAAACACGCCCTTGTAAAAAAAGCCTTTAAGGGAATCGGTTTCCTGCTCGTTGCAACGCGCACCTGTTTATCCTTGATTGCCCGTGATACAATACTCTCATCATATCCAATCGCCGCCGCAACCTCCCGTTGAAACAGCGGCTTCAGCGTTCCAAAATCCCCGCCGCTATCCAAAAATGCCCCCTGCCTGTCAAACGCCGCCTGCGCCACCCGCAGCAGCGTCTCATTGCGCTCATGATAGGCATCTACCAATAACTTTGCACGCCCCTCAAGCTGCGCCACGCACGCTCGCTCCTCACGACTTTTTGCAGCAGCTTTTGCCTCCGCAATTGCAGCATCATCCACCCGGAAAAGAGGGAACTGCCGTTCATCGCAAACCGCCACCCACCGCCCATCCTGCTGCAAACAAGCCGCCACTTCCGGACACTCCGGGTTCTCCCGCGCCATAAATGCCCGTCCGGGAAATGGATTTAACGTTTTAAGATAAACCAGCGCTTCCCGCAACTCATCAAGCGAACACCCCAGCTCCCGAGCCAGCCGCTCCAACGGCTTGGTCAAGACTTCCCCCAAATGATGGCATAACCGTAACCGCAATGCGCGGCGCTCATCCAGCATAGGATCCGCCTGCACTTGAAGCAACAGACATTCCGCGAGCGACCGAGCTCCTACTCCAACTGGCTCCAACTGCTGTACCGTCCGAATAGCCTGCCGAACATCTCCCGCTTCTGCAAGCTTCGGGTCGCCCCCGCACGCCTGCCACCAATCCGCCTCAAGCTCCCCAACCGATGCTCTTAAATAACCATCGCTGTCTAGCGCATCACACACCAGCAGCGTCAGTTCCCGCTGCGCCCCCGGCGCCTGTGTCTGCAAGACCTGCCGTTCCAAATGCCGAAAGAGTGTTTCCTGCTCCGTCTGAGAAAGTACCAGCCAATCATGCCGCCGTTCAGCCTCCTCACGTGCCGCCAGATCCATCTGATCGCCAAACCCCTCCAGCGACTGATTAAAATAATCCAAGCTCCCCGTCTCGTCATTTTTTGCCAAAGTCGGCTCCGTTATAGCCTCCAGCGAGGTCTCACGCGCCGGCGGCTCATACTCCAAAAACGGATTCTGTTCGGCATATTGACGCAGCTCTGAGGACAGCCGCTGAACCGGCATGGGCAATAGATGAAAACGCTGCTGCGCCAGAAGCGATAGCGTCTGCTCCTGGTTCTGGCGCAGAACGGGTGCTGCGCCAAGACTTAACCCTGCCCCGAGCGCTGCCACCTTATCCTTCCATTAAAGCCGCCGAAAAGACTTCATGCGCCACTTGTTCTCCCCGCACACACTTCACAATCGCCCGCGCAAAAGCCCCAAAACATCCCGGCCCCGCCGCGGTAATCAGATTCTCTGAAACCACCACCGCCCGATACACATAATTCCTTCCCAAAGCCGCCGTAAGTTCCGGCGCAGGATAACAGGTGGCCATCCGCTCACGAAGCACACCTGCCCTCGGCAACACCAGCGCAGGCGCCGCGCAAATCGCGCACACCCATCGCCCCATTTCATCCATCCGCTGAATCCATTTCCGAACAAGGGCTGATTCTGCCAAGGCAGCTGCACCGCCCATTCCTCCCGGTAAGATGACCCCGTCTACGTTTTCTTCGTCCGGCGCATCCTTTGCCAAACCATCGGCCATCACTGCCAGCTCATGCGCTCCCCGCACCTCCAGCGACTGCCCCATGGCGCACGTCTGCACCTCAATCTGCGCCCGCCGTAAGAGATCCAGCGTGCCCAGCGCCTCAATTTCCTCAAAACCATCCGCCAAAAACAGAAGCATCGCCATGTGAAGTCCTCCGCATCGCCTCCTGGCAACCAAGCACTCCGGTTACCCCGCGCAGCGCAAGTATAGCAAAGTAGACGCTTCTCTGCCGTATCCGTCTAATTCCTCATCAAAGAAAAACACCCCCGAAACGTCTACTCACGAACGACGGCACACATCCGTTGTTTTTGCAGCATCCGGCTTCGATAACTTTGAACGGATTTGCCCTTGATGGTAAATTCGCCTGATCAATGAGCAAAAGTCAACGATGATTGTTGAACATATTTCCTACGACCAAATTGAGGGCGAGTATGACAGCACCATCTTTACTGCCGAAAAGACCTCGACGAGCATTGATAAGGCTTTCAAGGCAACAAAGCATATTCAAGACTATGTATTTACCGATGGCTATGCTGAAAAAAGTGTAGAACGCCGATTCGCCGAGGACTTGGATCATGCTGAAGAAGTCTGCGTGTACGCCAAGCTGCCGAAAGGATTTCATATTCCTACTCCAGTTGGCAATTACTCTCCAGACTGGGCGATTGCTTTCTATGAAGGAACGGTGAAGCACATCTATTTATAGCCGAGACCAAAGGCACGATGGCGAGTCTAAGCCTGAGACCCATTGAAAAAGTGAAGATTTCCTGTGCAAGAAAACTCTTTAATGAGATTTCTACCGAAAATGTCAAGTACCACGATGTTGACAGCTATCAGCATCTACTTGATGTGATGAAGTCGCTGTAGGACGGATGCGTGTGCTGCAAGGAACCGTAATAGCGAGGCAAACATACTTGGCAAGCAGGGCACGGCGGTACCCACTCGTGCAAAATTTATAGGCTCCTGCCGAAGCAGGAGCCTATAAAAATATGCTCGATGGGAACTCAGCGCTTGCTGAACTGCGGAGCACGACGTGCT
>ERZ808286.1613-NODE-1613-length-10813-cov-3.728016_pt1 | contig 10813 bp, 8 predicted proteins | sample MGYA00521276_ERZ808286 | MGnify/ENA primary metagenome ERZ808286 (study PRJEB31516, sample SAMN03275607) | gut metagenome | biome: mammalia-associated habitat; material: feces | host: Papio cynocephalus | place: Kenya | collected 2012-08-01 ... | reverse complement strand
AAGAAGAGGCTGAACTTGTAAGGCTTGCATTTAACTATTACAATAAGGGTTACACTAAAAAGCAAATAGCCGATATGCTCAATGAACATGGGTATCGCGTTAAAGGAAAATTATTGAAAGGTAAATCTTTCGATAAATGGCTGACGAATCAAAAATATACAGGCACGTTTACTTTCGGTGGCAGAGAGTGTAGCAATATGTATCCGCCGATTATTGACAAAGAAACGTTCGATGCCGTGCAGGAAAGACTTGCAAAAAACAGGTATACTTTGGGCGGTAAAGAAACTGCAAGAGTGCCTTATCTGCTTACAGGGAAATTATTCTGCGGGCATTGCGGAACCGAAATGGTAGCCGACGGCGGAACAAGTAAGACGGGCGTGCAACATCACTACTATATTTGTAAAAAACGTCGTGGCGGCAAATGCGATAAAAAGCGTGAAAACAAAGATAATCTCGAATTATATGTTACTGCTTGCGTGAAAGAGTTTTTGAGTAACCCCGAAAATGCAGAAACAGCCGTAAACGACGTTCTTGCATATTACGATAAACGAACCGACGAGCAAAATCTGAAAAGCATTACGGCGAAAATAGCAAAAATACGTCAGGAAGTATCTGAACTTACCGACGCATTCGTAAAAGCAAAAAGCGTATTGTTGCAAAACTCTATCGAAACGAAAATGTTTGAATACGAAGTTTTGCTTAACGACCTTGAAACACAAAAAGCGCAACTCGAATTAGAGCGCGGCTATAAATTAACAAAGCAAGACTTGCTCGTGTTCATTGAAGAACTGCTCAAAGGTGACGTAAACGACAAAGATTACCAAAAGCAAATTATAGACCACCTTGTAAGTCAAGTTTTTGTTTCCGATGACAATACCGTTGTTTATTTCAACATTCGCGGAGGCAAAGATATTGAAAAATTGACCATAGACGATACGAAAGAAGTAGTAGAAAAAGTTCAAACGCAATCACCACTTGCCCGCCAGCGTATGAAAGCACTCAAAACGAGTGCTTTCTTTTTTTGTCTAAGCGGGGATTTTACATTGCGCCGCAATGTTTGCGCCTTGCGCAAGAACCCCGTCCCGCCGGGCTGACGCTCCACTGCGTTTCGCTGTTTTATAATTCTTTATAATTTCTATTACGGAACATTTTTCAATTTTTCGTAAAATATTGACTTTTTTATACGTTTGATATATAATATTTTTGCTACAAATCCTAATAATTGCCACAATGAGAACACCATTACCATCGGTAACAGGTGTATGTTTGCGCACATAGTTTTCATTGTGGAAAGCATGGATTTGTAGCAGAATCAGCAGACGTGCACTTGTTATATTTTTCGTCATTTAGTTGCTCGTCTGAAAAAGGAGGAGCATTTTTTGAAAAATTTCAGCAAAATTTCAACAATTGTTTTAGTTTTATTGTTGTTGGTGTCGCTACTTGCCGCATGCAATACGTCTCAAGGTGGAAACGAAAACACTGACGATACGCCAAAACACGTTCACACTTTTGAACAAAGTTTTTCCAAAGATTCGGAGTATCATTGGCACAAGGCGACGTGCGAACACGTCACCGAAGTCAGCGGCAAGGAAAAACACAAGTATAATGCAGGCGTTTTGAATGACGACGGCACGGAAAAAGTTTTTACCTGCACGATTTGCCAGTATACACAAAACGTAAAGGTAAAGAACGACGAAGTAAAAGCAACCGTCAAACAGCCAAAAATCGATATAAGCGCGTTTACGGTCAATATTCCCGAAGGAACAAAATATCTCGGAATTACGACGAAGAAGAACGGAGCAAAGGCTTCTGCGGATTCCGATAGCCCTGAGGTAAGTCAATATCTCAGCGCTTTTTCCGATTTTGACGAACTTATCAACAAGGAAATCACGTTCAGCAAAATAAGAAAAGTGTTTTTAAAGCACGAGATGATACCGACGTATATTGAAATGATTGAAACGGTTGTAACTGACCGCCCGATATACGAAATGGTAGAAGATACCCAAACGGGTGAAATGATTCAAAAAACCGATGAAAACGGACAGCCTGTGCAAGCAAAAGATGAAAATGGTAATCTTCTTTTTGAAACTGAAGAAATCGTAAAAATAGAAATTGCAGGTGAAGAATACAAAAAACTTTTTTCATACGCCGTTGATGGAGATATAAAGTATGCAATTCATGAAACCGTGGGCGGTATTGTGAAATATTATGCCGCCGACGCAGACGGAAATGCAATTCTTTCCGATGGCGAAAGAGTTCAAGTTACGCTTCCGGAAGAAGGAGCAGATTGGCAATACGTTTATGAAAAAGATGCGCAAGGCAATGAGCTTTATCTTCGTGATTCAGAAGGCGGTTACGTTTTTGCGGATGAAATTGACGAAGATGAGCTTGATACTAAAGAGAAACTCGTTGAAGTCAGCATAGAAGAACTGCAGGATACGTTTGCGCTTGATATAATCAAACTCAAAGTCGTAAATAATTTTGCATTCATTTGCTTTGCGATTCCGATTCCCGACAAATGCTATAGCGGTGGAACGTATACCATAGAAGAAGCCGACGGCACAATCACTCGTTTTACGGCAAAAAATCTTCCGATAAGAAAGAACAAAAACAATGCCGATACGTACGACAGCGTGGATTATTATACAAACAGATTTGTTCAATCATACGTTTTAGATACGACGACTGGAAAAATATATCCGCTCGGAAACGGAAGCGAGTCATATAATCTTGATGAAATAGACGAGTTCGGTATGGCAATGATGGGTTCGAAGAAATATGAAATTCGTCTTGATGAAGACAATGTAAATCTCACTCTTCGCGATATATCGGGCAATATCGTCGACTATGAAGGGAACAGTGCTCTTGCAGTTTATAAAGACAGAAACGGTATTGTCTACGTAAAGGAACCATACGAAAACAGAGTTAAAACGGATATTGTCCATTATGACAACATAAATGTCACATTTGTATATTATTCGGTATATTTTGATTGTACGTATTCTAGCTGGAAGGCTCCTGCCTTCGTTTTTGACTATAAAAATAATGCGTATTCTTTCATCGACGGAAAATTAAAAATGGTGATAGGATACGATGAAATCACCAATCAACTTAAGTATTCGGATAAAGATTATTCACAAACAACCGAACGTATAAGAATAAGACCGCTAAAAGAAGGGACAGATTACGATGATGACGTCATAGAGATGTACTTCTTAAATGGAAAACTTTATTCGTTAACTACAATTTGTCACCTTGGAATATACCTAAATGGTCTTCATTTATATTTAATATGCAATGTAGATGGCATTACAGAAGGGAGCAATATCACTAAAGCATATATAGTCTTTGAAAGTCAAAAAGAATATGCGATAACCGGTATGATTGCGTATAGTATAGATAATACTTATGATGATAGAATCAGGAAAGTTTTCAGTTATGTTTATGATGACGGAATTATCTTTATAAATTCAAATCTTGGAGAGTTAAGAATTATATATATAAAGTCAAAAGATTTCTTGAGTGCAGAAGATATGAAAACATGGAAACAAGTAGATTCAAGCATTGCTAAGTGTTATCCACTTTTCGGGGAAAATATTTATTATAAAGATATAACTTTCCAATGTGATGGGAACATTTTTGACGTGAATGACGGAAAAACGATTCAAAAAATAGAAACTCCCGTTATTGATTATGAGAACAACAGCATTTTGTTTAAGTTGATTGGAAACAGAACTCAATATGGCACCGGCGTCTATTATTTTTCGTTGGATTTAAAAGGAGGCCTCCCGGATATTGTCTTTTGGTATAATACTGCCGACGAAGCGACCATAAAGAGAGAACCGCCAAAAGATACGAGTTATATCATCACCATATCTCCGATAAACTGACATATCAGAAAGAAGAATGGAAATGTTCGGATCGTAAATAAAGATGACCGACTGGCGGAATAAGCATTAAAGTAAAAAACCGAATTCTGATGGCAACGGGATTCGGTTTTTCTTTTGGGAAGATGCTGAATAAGGGCGGGAAACGCTTGACAAACCGAACGGTCGGTAGGTATAATATGGAAACGCGTAAATTGAGAAGCTCGGAGGTCGAAAATGGAAAAAGGGAACACGAAGCAGGAGATATTGAACGCCGCGCTCGATTTGTTTTCGGTGCAAGGGTATGAGGCCACTTCCGTTTCGCAGATAGCTGATGCGGTGGGCATAAGAAAGGCGACGATGTACAGTCATTTTTCGAGCAAGCAGGATATCCTCGACGCATTGACGGAAAGCGTTTTGGAGCAATACGAAAAGCATTCCATTTTTTCAAACGCTGACTGGAACGATCCGAATTTCACTGCCGACAAGCAGGGTATTACGACGGAGGCGATTATAGAGGCCGTGGTAGGCCACGCCCGTTATATTTTGCACGATCCGAAAATCCGAAAGTCCCGAAAAATGCTGACAATAGAGCAGTTTCAGAATACGAAGCTTAGGGATTTGCAGACGAAACAAAATTACACGGACGTTTTGAATTATTTCACCGGGCTTATCGGTTTTCTTGCAAAAGAGGGGAAGGTTACAGGCGGCGACGCGGAGATTATGGCGGCGCAGCTATGCTTGCCGATAACCGTCTGGATCAACCTCTGCGACCGCGAACCGAAGCGCGAGGCGGAAATTTCGGAGCTTATCGAGCGGCATATTCGTCAATTTTTTGAAATATACAAAGGGGAATCCGAATGAAATACGTCAGAATAACCAAAGACAACGTTGATAAGGAGCACATTTGCTGCGCGATGTCGGGCAAACAAAGCCTGGCCAAAAAGGAATGGATGAAGCGGCTGTTTGATGACGGCCTCGTCTTTTATCGCAGTGAGGAGCGCGGCAAGTGCTTTATCGAATATATCCCCGCCGAAAACGCATGGGTGCCTATTGAAGCCGACGGATACATTTACATAAACTGTCTGTGGATTGCCGGTTCGATGAAGGGGCACGGCTATTCCAACGACCTTTTGGGCGAGTGCATATCGGACGCAAAAAAACAGGGCAAAAAAGGCGTTTGCATATTGTCGGCGGAGGGAAGGAAAAAGGAGTTTTTGTCCGATCCGAAATATTTGGCGCACAAAGGCTTTGCGGTTTCGGATACGTCGGCTTGCGGCATAAACGTCATGTATCTGCCGCTCGTCCCGAACGCTGAGCCTCCGAAGTTTAAAAATTGCGCAAAAAATCCGAAGACGGACGAAGCGGGCTTCGTCCTTTACTACACCGATCAATGCCCGTTCACCTTTTACTGGGTGCCGAGGATAGAAGAGGTCGCGAGAGAACATAAAATTCCGCTTAAAGTCATACACGTCACGAGCAGGGAAGCCGCAAGAAACGTTCCGTCGCCGGTCAGCACCTACGCGCTATTTAGGGACGGGAAGTTTTTGACTCACGCGATACAATCGGACAAAAAGTTTCTGGCGCTTGCGGGCGTGGAAGAAAAGTAACGGAGGAAAAAGCATGGATATCTGGGAAAAAATGTATAACCTGGCAAAAGAAGAATATCACCCCGAGGAGGTGTCGCCTTTCGTGTCGGCGCATCACGTCGTATGCGCCATAGAGAGCGAGGACGGCCGAATTTTTACGGGCTTTTGCATCGAGGCTTGCAGCGGCGTTATGAATTTGTGCGCGGAGCGCGTGGCCGCCTTGAACATGTACGTAAACAGCGGACAAACGAAAATAAAAAGGCTTATCGCGTTCAGGGATAAGGCGCCTTGCGGCGGCGGAAGCGGAATGCCTTGCGGGGCGTGCCGCGAGTTTTTTATGCAGCTTGACGAGCGGAACGAAGACATGGAAATTATGGCCTGTTACGAAAGCCGCACGACGGTAACGCTTAAGGAGATTATGCCGAATTGGTGGGGTAAAGACCGCTATTTGAAGGGATAAACACGGAATTTTGATAATAGACGAATGAAACGAAAAATAATTGCTATAACTTTGTTTGCGGTTTTGGCTATCGTCGCCGCGGTTTTTACGGCCTGCGGCGAGATAGAATTTGTAGGAACCTGCGACAAGAGCGAAAAATTTTATACGCTTGACGCCGAACGCATGAACGGCACGGACAGACACGTCTTAAAGCCCACGGCGGGCGACGTCCTGGCGGTGAACTTTTTGGTGGAAGAAGGTTCGCTGACGCTGAAAATAAAGTCGCCGGACGGCGAAGTTCTTTACGAAGGGAACGGCAAAGGCGCGACGGATTTTACGTTGAACGCATCGTATGGCGGAACTTACACCGTGGAACTGAAAGCGCGGCGCGCAAAGGGAGAAATAGATATAAGACTTAAGGAGAAAGAATGAAAACGCTTCAAACGATTCAAAAAACGCTTGATATATTCAAAAAATTGACGAAGGTGGCTTACGTACTTTGCATCGTCGGCGCGATTACGGCGGCGGTAGCCGCCGTGTGCGCAGGGGTGGGATATAACGGCGGAAACGTTTTTTCGCTGTTCGGCGAACCTATAGAGATTTTCCCCGAAGGCACGGACCTTCGGCAAAAATGCGCGGAGCTTTTGTCCGCGACGCTTACCTTGTCCGCAAATGCAATTCTTTTGTGGTTTTTGAACGGCTATCTGCAGAAAGAGCTTGCCGACGGCACTCCGTTCACCGAAAAAGGCGCGGAGCAGCTTAAAAAAATCGGCATAAGGTTCATTTATATTCCGATTGTTGCAATCGCGATTTCCGAAGTTATCGCCGCTTTGCTGGGCGTGAAAAACGCAGAGGTCGCGGACAATTTCGGAAGTTTGGCAACGGGCATAGTCCTCATCCTCGTTTCGCTGATTTTCCGTTACGGCGCAGAGCTCGAGCAAAAGAATCGGGACGTAGAGCGCGGCGAGGAAAAGCCCTCGGAAAGCGAAATCGCATAAAGTTTTCGGGAACTTTTCGGAAATTTTGTCGTACGAAAAACAAAAAACGTAACGAAGAATAATTTTGCTCCGCAGTCACGCTTGAACGGTTTGGCTGCGGGGCATTTTTTGAGGTGGAAGATGACGGCGTTTGAAAGGCGATTGGCAATAATTTCCGCTTTGCGCATACGGCGGCAGGACACGAGAGGAAATCTTGCGGCGGAATTCGGCGTATGCAAGCGTACCATCGAAAACGACGTGTCGTTTCTTTCGCTATACTACCCGATCTACACCGAACAAGGGAAATTTGGCGGCATTTTTATGGCGGAAGATTATAATAGCGCGTGTGCGCCGCGTATGACAGAAAGGCAAATAAACCTGCTGACGAGGCTTTTGACGTTGTTAGATGGAGAGGACAGAGAAATTATGGCCGAAATCCTTAAAGGGTATGGCGGATAGCGGCAAACTTATTCCGCCGAACAATCGGATTTACAAACAGATAAGCGACGGCTGTCGCCGAAACGGCATGGCTTATCGCAAAAGTTCGACCAAATTCCTCCGTAAATTCGGTTTCTTGGGCAATAACGTTTGGCGCAAAGCCGAATATCATGATATAATAAATAAAAGATTTTAGGGAGAGGGTATTATAAAAATGACGAACAAACGACCTAAAAACGTTCTTCCGATCATCGTTTTGTGCATAATTGCCGTTTGCGTTTTTGCAAGCTGCACCAAAAAACACGTGCACGACTACGGCGATTGGACGGTCGCCAAGGAAGCTACCTGCGAGGCCGAGGGGCTCAGAACCCGTAAGTGCGTCGGATGCGACGAAACCGAGCAGGAAACTATCCCCGCCACCGGGCACAGCTACGGGATTTTCCATTCCGAAACTGCCGCAACCTGCAAGGAAGCGGGCGTGAAAGGACACTACGAATGCTCCGTTTGTCATAAATATTTTGACGAAGAAAAGCGCGAGCTTTCGGATTTGACTATCGCAAAAGCTCAGCACGAGTACGGCGAGTGGGTGGAAGAAATCCCTGCCACTTGCACGAAGGAAGGCTTCAGGGGCTATTACAAATGCTCCGAATGCGGCACGTATTTCGATTCAGAAAAGCGCGTGATCACCGATCTGGTGCTTCCGAAAACCAGTCATAACCTGACCGAATGGACGCCGGAAGTGCCGGCCACCTGCATGGCAGAGGGCGTGAAAGGTCACTACGAGTGCGTCGAGTGCCACACGTATTTTGACTCCGGCAAAGACGTTCTCGCCGACTTGACGATTAAAAAAGCCGATCACGTCTGCGGCGAATGGATAGAAGAAGTTTCTGCCACTTGCACGGCAGAAGGCGTTAAGGGGCACTACGAGTGCTCCGTGTGCCACAAGTATTTTGACGCGGAAAAAGCCGAAATCACCGATTTGACGATCCAAAAAACCCAACACGTCAGCGGCGAATGGATAGAAGAAGTTTCTGCCACTTGCACGGCAGAGGGCGTTAAGGGGCATTACGATTGCTCGGTATGTCATAAGCATTTGGACGAACAAAAGCGTGAAATCACCGACCTGACGATCCAAAAAGCCGATCACGACTACGGCGAGTGGACCGAGGAAATTCCGTCCACCTGCCTGGCAGAAGGCGTGAAAGGTTATTACGAATGCTCCGTCTGCCACAAGCATTTTGACGAAGAAAAGCACGAGCTTTCGGATCTGACGATACAAAAAGCCCACGTTCTTAATTTTGTTAAGGGCAAAGAAGCAACCTGCGACGAGGAAGGCGTTAAGGACGCATATCGCTGCACGGTTTGCCGCGGGCTGTTTGACGCAGCCGGCGAGGAAATCACGGACACCGTTATCCCTGCCAAAGGGCATACGTACGGCGATGAAATCGCGGAAAAAGCCGCCACGGAAACCGAAAACGGCGTGAGGGCACACAAGGATTGCCTCGAATGCGGTTTGCATTTCGATTTGGACGGAAACGAGCTGGATTCTTTGGTTATTCCGGCAAGCGGCCACGTTTACGCGTGGATAGAAGAAGTGCCTGCCACCTGCGAAGCGGACGGAACAAAAGGACACTACGAGTGCAGCCATTGCTCGCTTTTGTTTGACGAAAATTATCAGGTTATCGAAGATTTGACGATAGCTCACGGTCACGATTTCAAATTCTACGACCGCATCGAAGCAACCTGCAACTACGACGGCAGGCTTGCGCATAACTATTGCAAAAATTGCGGCAAATGTTTCGACGAAGAAGGCGGCAAGCTTGAAGACGTGGTTATCGAAAAATTAGGCCACGTATTCGGCGAGTGGATAGAAGAAGTTCCTGCCACCTGCATAGAGGCCGGAACGCTGGCGCACAAGGATTGCGAGCGTTGCAAAGGTCATTTCGATGAGGAAGGGGATATGTTCCACAGCATCGAAATCCCTGCTCACCACGATTATACGCTTATTCCGGAAGTGGCCGCCACTTGCACGACGAGCGGAATACGGGCCTACGGACAATGCTCCGCCTGCAACAAAATTTTGGACTCTTTCGGCGAAGAAGTGGCCGATCTTTCCGATCTCGTTATCCCTGAAAAGGGACATTCGTACGGCGATTGGATCGAAGGCATGGAGGCTACCTGCACCGATATGGGCCTGAAAGGGCACTATCACTGCGCAAGATGCGACAAGGATTTTGACGACGAGGAAAACGAGTTGTCTGAAATTCTGATTCTGCCGCTCGAGCACGTTTACACCACCGACAAAATCATTCCGCACGCCGACGCCACCTGCACCGCAGACGGCGTGATCGAACACTTCGAATGTGAAAATTGCCACAAATTCTTTGACGCGGACGGCAAAGAAATAGACAACGTCGTCATAGAAAAAACGGGCCACTCCATCGGCAACTGGATCGAAGGCGACACGGCCACCTGCACGGAACCGGGAACGAGAGGACGTTACGAATGCGCAACGTGCTCCGAACCGTTCTCCACCATAGACAAAACCAAAACGCTCACCGAAGAAGAATTGAAGGTGAATGCGCTCGGCCACAGATACGAGCATCACGACGAATTATCCCCGACCTGCGAGGACGACGGAATGGCAGAGCATTATTTCTGCGACAGATGCGTAAAGTTCTTTGACGCGGACAAAAACGAAACCGAAGAAAGCAATCTGACGCTGAAAGCTCTCGGCCACGACTACGGCGAGCTTATTGCCGGCACAGCCGCCACCGAAACGGAGCTTGCAACCGTCGATCACTACGAGTGTTCGGTTTGCCATAAGCTGTTTGACAGCGATAAGGACGAAATTCTCACCATTTATATCGAGGACGAAGCCACCGAACACGTTTTGCAGTGGGTTCCGGAGGTTTTGGCAGATTGCACGCAAGACGGAGTTGCTGGCCATTATGAATGCGACCATTGCGACGACCTGTTCGACAAGGACTATAAAAAAGTCGCGTTGGAAGACCTGACGCTGCCTGCAAAACACGATTTGGGCGAGCTTGTGCCTGCTTCGAAAGGCAAGTGCGACGACCCTGACGTTCTGGTGTCGTATTATTTCTGTTCGGGCTGCTACAAATACTTCACCGAAGATATGAAAGAAATCGACTGGGACGACCTGTACTTTTATGCAAATCGTCATAATTTCGTCTGCTCTCAAATAGGCGACTATACGTGGCACAGCGCCGTATGCTCCGATTGCGGCTGGGAAACGACCTTGGAACACGAGATGACCTACACGTTCTACACCGAAGACGGAGAAGATTATAAGATCGGACATTGCGACCTTTGCGGCTACGACGCAGAGCCTGAAATTTACGAAGAGGTTATGGACATCGTAACCGCTCACGACTTCTATATCGGTTATCATGACGTCTACGACGGCTTTATCGGCATAAAGTACAAGTACCATCGCAGCGACAGGCAGATTTACACCGTGATGAGCACCGAAGAATCCGA
>ERZ808286.1611-NODE-1611-length-10815-cov-3.442565_pt1 | contig 10815 bp, 10 predicted proteins | sample MGYA00521276_ERZ808286 | MGnify/ENA primary metagenome ERZ808286 (study PRJEB31516, sample SAMN03275607) | gut metagenome | biome: mammalia-associated habitat; material: feces | host: Papio cynocephalus | place: Kenya | collected 2012-08-01 ... | reverse complement strand
GCCGTAAACTCATTTTATCAAAGAAAATCTTTTTTTTCAAGATAAAATTTTTATTTTATTATATAATCTACTTATGAAGGTATCTTTAAAAGATTTATACTTTGAATTTTTAGTTCTTGGAATTCAGCTTTTAGGCGGTGGTTACGTCATTGTACCGCTTATCCAACAAAGCATTATTGACAAGCGTCATTGGATTACAAACGAAGAGCTTGTTGATTTTTACGCAATAAGTCAAAGTATTCCAGGAATCATTGCTGCAAACATTTCCGCTTTTGTCGGTTACAAATTACGTGGCAAAAGAGGCGCTGCAACTGCACTTTTAGGTATTATCACTTCACCTATCATTTCAATTTTAATCGTTGCTTTAATCGTTGATTATTTATTGAAAATTTCATTTATTCAAAGCATATTCTGGGGTGTGGGTGTTGCCGTAATCATCCTCGTATACCTTACAATCAAAGAAATGTGGAAGAACAGTTTGACTGACGTAATGTCTTGGATAATCTTTTTAGGCTGTTTTTCAGCATCCTTCTTCTTTAAATTTTCACCTGTATTAGCAATTATAGGTTCAGTTATAATCGGCGTTACATACAAATTAATCTTAAAGAGGTGTGAAAAATGATGACATTAGTACACCTTATAATAGAATTTTTTAAGATTGGCGTTTTCTCTGTTGGTGGCGGATATGCAACAATGCCGTTTTTATATCAACTTGTACACACTTATGGTTGGTATTCAACAGAACAATTAACCAATATGATTGCAATTTCCATGATTACTCCAGGTCCTGTAGGCGCAAATATGGCGACTTTTGCAGGTTTCCAAACTTATGGAATAATTGGTGGTATCGTCGCAACTTTGGCTTTAATTTTTCCATCATTCTTGTTTGTTGTTGCAATTTCAAAAGTTTTAAAAACCTTCAAAGATAATTTTTGGGTTAAGGCGGTTTTATACTCACTAAAACCTGCCGGTTGTGGTCTTTTGGCAGCAGTTGGCGCAGGATTTTTTAAGGATAACGTAACAAGCATGCCGGCACTAATTTTGTTTATCTGCTTATTTGCATTATCCTTCAAATTTAAGAAAAACCCCTTATATTACTTCTTTTTCGCCGCAATCGCAGGCGTAGTTTTACAACTTTGTGGAATAAAATTGGTATAATTTATAAATTTGAAAAAAATAGTATGGCGGATTTGCGTTGCAAATCCGCCATACTATTTTAATTAACTTGTCGCAAATTAACATTTTCTTTTAAAAGTTTTATGCAAGCATTTATATCCTCAAATGGCAAAGTTTTAACAAATTTTTCTGAATAATTCCACCATTTTAGTTCTAATAATTGCTTAACAGTTTCTTCATCAAAACGATACTTTATAATCTTTGCAGGTGCGCCAACTACAATCGCATAGGGTGGAATATCTTTTGTTACTACTGCATTTGAACCGATAACCGCACCATCTCCAATAGTTATATTTGGTAAAATTGTTGCAAACACTCCAATCCAAACATCATTTCCTATTGTAACTTTTTTCCGTCCAATATCTTCAAGATAAGTTAGTGGATTATCAAGTCGAATATCATCACTGATAGAAGGATGCTCCTTTTGATATACAAAAGGATGCATAGTTAATGTTTTTGTCGGATGTTTAAATGCACCAATAGCGACATAATTAGCAATTGAACAATATTTTCCAATAGTTGTTTCTTTGGGATTATAAATAACTACTCCTGCGCCTAAATATGAATATTTTCCTAAATGATACCTTTGATGACAATCTTCATAGTAATTATCATTATTATTTTTATCAATTAAGAGAGCTTTCCTAAAAACTCTTCTACCCCTTTTACTAAAAATTAAAGAGGATAAAAGTCGTATCACCAAATTGTACAATTTATCAAAAAGATTCATTTTTTAGCTCCTAATGTATTTATACATTACATGGATTTATTATGACACATATAATGTATAAATGCAACAGAAAAACGAAAAAACAATTTATTTGTCAAAAATAATTGGTTCTGTATTGAAGGAATTAAGAGAAAAAGTTCCTAACAGGTCAATAAATAATGTTGCACATGAATATGGACTTGATGTAGGCAATACAAGTCGTGTTGAAAATGGATTGATTGAAGTTAAGGTTGTTACACTGTGGAAATTAGCGGAAGCATACAATATACCATTATCAGAATTAATCAAATTAGTTGAGAAAAAATTACCAAAAGGATTTCATTTTTTTGAAGATTAAATAAACAAAACAAAGGCGGGGTTGCTTTGCAACCCCGCCTGCGTTATTTATTTTAAATGTAGAAATTAACCACGTTCTACTACTGTTGCGATTAGTTCGCCATAGTTATTTACGTGTCCGTCTGTTTCTTTAATTTCATACATTATATCTGGGTTTTCTGCTTGAGCTTGTTTTGCTGCAGCTCTTGCTTCGTCCAATTCTTTGAATTCACCTGCCAAATCTGGTGCAAATGAAGTTTCTGTTTCTACAAATAATTGATACATTTTTGCCTCCTTAGTACATTTTTTAACTATATTATAATACGAAATCAAAATTTTATACTATAATTTTTATATGTACGAAGAACTTGAACAAATCAGAGAAAAATGCAAAAACTGTCAGAAATGTCCGCTTGCAAAGAGCAGAACAAACACCGTATTTTCTGACGGTGTACCAAATTCAAACCTTGTTTTAATCGGCGAAGCCCCTGGATATTGGGAAGATCAAAAAGGTTTGCCATTTGTTGGAAAAGCTGGACAATTATTAGACAAAATCTTTGCCTCTGTTGGGTTATCTCGTCAAAAAGATGTTTATATTTGCAATACAATAAAATGTCGTCCGCCTGAAAATAGAAATCCGTTACCTGAAGAAAAAGAGGCTTGCAGAGAGTATTTACAGGCACAGTTAGATATTTTAAAACCTAAAATTATACTTGTTTGTGGGAATATTGCCCTAAACACAATGCTTCCAAACGAACGAGGAATTACTCGTGCGCGTGGCAAATGGTTTGACGGACCTTATGGCTCTAAAATGATGCCAATTTTTCACCCGTCGTACTTGTTAAGAAACGACAGTCGCGAAAAAGGTTCTCCTAAATGGCTTATGTGGCAAGACATTCAAGAAATCAAACGTGAATATGACAAATTATTTGTTTAATTCATGAGACAATTGAGCGATTGTTCTTGGGAAGTATTGTTGCAAGTATTGCGAACGAATTGAGAACAAATCGTCGTTATTGTATGTACCCAATAATGCATTTGATTCCGCGATTGCCTCTTGAATTCCGTCACCAACATCAGAAGTTTTGATAAAGTAGTTGATGTGGTCACGTTGTGCGCTTGGGAATGCTTTATTAAACTGAGCTTTTTCTTTTTCAAAAATTTCGTTTATGTTTTTGTTATTAAAAATTGATTTTGTAAGAGTTTCTTTTTCTTTAACATCAACTTCACCGTAATCTTTAGCGTGTCCAAGTTCGTGAAGCATTACAAACAAGTTGTCGCCTGTTTTGATACGTTTATTTACTGCACCGTAAGTTGAATGAAGAATGTCATCAATACCTTCAAGTTGTTTTGCATTTTTACTTAAAGAAATAAGTTCTTCCCCTGGCATTTTCTTCATTACCGTAAGAATTTTTTCTTGGTTGCCGTTGATATAATTTTCAAAATTGATAGTCGAAGTTTTGCCGTCCTTCATATCTTTAACGTTTATGGCTTTGTCTTCAACCGTAATTTCGTATTTTTGGTCATTTTTAGAAGAAATAAATTTTTTATCATTAACGACTTCAAAGCTCAAAGAGTTATTTAACAACACTTTGCCGTTTTTATCAGTAATTTTGTAATCAGAAATTCTGTTGCCTTGAGGGTCATCTTCATATAAATATTCAGTTCTAGTACCGTCAAGAGAAGTCATATCCTTCTTAACAGTTGTAATTCCGGTTTTAGGGTCAACAGAACCTGAAGAAAGAACTTTTTCTGTGCCGTCCGGCATAACGTGTTTGATATTTAAAACGCCTGCAACATCTGATTGAGTTGCGTATTCTGTGCGAACCTTTTTACCGTTTTTGTCTTTTACAACACGAATTTCATTAACCAAAACAGGTTGAGGCAACTTTTTATTCATTTCTAAAGTTACCTTAGAAGTTGTATTATTTCTGTAATCAACACTCTTTTTAATTTGGTATTGTTTACCGTTTCGAGTAATATTTTTGGTTTCGTCAATTGCAGTTCTGTTCAAATCTTTATCTAAAAGTTCAACTTTTTTACCATTCATAAGCGTTGCAGTAACTGCAAAAGCATCATTGTCGTATTCATCAGTATCAAGTCTCAAGTCAAGAATATTAGACGGACAAATTGCCTTCATTTCGTTAACTTTAGCAACTGCTTTTTCTGTGTTTTTAAGTTTGTCATTTTGAGCCAATTTGATTAAATTATCAATGCCTAAACTTGCACCAGAAAGAGATTTAAACTTTTCTAGCTGCTTGCCTTCAAGTGAATTAGAAATATTTTTCAATTCTAATGGACTAAATTTAGGGGTGTCATTCTCTTTTATTTGAGAAATTTCTGCAATATTTTTTAAGTCATCTGTGTTCTTTTTCAAGAAATCACAAGCAATTGAGCTAATTACTTTAGGATTTTGCACCAAAGTTCTGAACGGTTGCCATTTTTCAGGAGTTTTTGACAATTCGCCCTTAATAAATTCTAATTTTTCGTCGTTAAATTTAGGTTTACCTGTAATGCCTTTCAAATTGCTTAATTCAGTCATTGCATCATCAAGGTTAAACTTATTGGCAGATTTTTCAAACGTATCTGGTTTTTGCGCAGGCAAAAACTTTCTAGTTTGTGTTTTTTGTGTGCCAATTTTATTAACAGACGTAAGATTGTTTACTTGCATATCCATGTGCGTACCCGAAACCTTTACTTATATATATAAAGTGTTTTTTCGATACTAAATTTCATCATGTTGAAAAATAGTTACATGAATTTACAATTACTACTTAACTTTTTTAAGTGAGGACAAGAAATTTGTAGTTTGAACATCACCGTCAACAGTTGTTAAGAAGACTTGAGCGTTTTCTTCGCCTGTTTCAAGTTTTGGTAATTGCGAAAGTTCTGAAGCATAATAGCTAACTTCTTCTGGTGGAGAAGTGAATGATGATGCTTTTTTAGCCAATGCGTTAAGAGATAAACCTCTTAAGAAACCTGCAAAACCTTTATGTTTATTACTAAATTTTGTATAAATTCTCAAAGATGAATCAAAAGTTTCAAGATCGATGTGACCAACAATAAATGAACTTAATTGAGGTGAAGACGATTTAATCATCATACGTTCAATTACGTTGTTACGAATTTTCATTTCACCGTTAATCAACTTGAACGAACCTTCTGGAATATTTACAAGATCAACTATTGTAGACGGGCTAATCATTACGATTGGATTTCTAAACAAAGCTGCCATATTCAAAACGTATTGAACAAGCCCTAGTTTTGTAATTGAACCGTCATTGATTGCAAATCTGATTGAACCATTTAATTTTGCGTTATGGTCTGTATAGAATTCCAACAATGCCTTTGATTTACCAGAAATTTCGTTTGGTAAATTCAACATAGTCGATGCAATCAAATTAGACTCAACGTCTTTTGCACCAAGTCTTATGCTATATTTTTCTTTTGCCAAATCGCAATAAACTTTTAATGTTGAAATACCTTCAGCAAAATCAAACTTGTTAGATTTAATTTCTAAAATACCTGCTTTTGTAAGAGTTAAATTTGCGTGAAGATTTCCAAATTTGATATCCTTGTATTCACCTTTTTTAACGTTAAATTGACATTTTTCGATTGCAACCAAATTAGGTTGGAACACAATTGGTTCATCATTTTCAGAGTCAGTTTTTGTTGTAGTTTTTTCATCTACTTCAAAATATTTTGTTGAGACATTACTCTTCACTGCATTTTTTCTAATTTCTGCTAAACGTTTTGGGTCTATTTTTCTATTAGGATCTCTCGGCGCAAAACTTTGGATAACCCTTTCTACATCTAAATCTTCAATGTTTAAATTGATATTTTTAATGATAATAGGAAATAAAATTTCATTTTTGATATCACCGTCAAAGGTATAATTTGTACGGCGGAAACGTCCGTTAGCAGTCAAATGAACAGTATTTTTGTTAGTTGTAAGCGCACCATTTTTGATAGAGAATTTTTGACCGACAATTCTCACACCCTTCATAGCCATATTGCCGTCTAGGTAAGGTTTTTTACCACCTAAATATTTCAAATTACCGCTAATTGTACCATTTTTAAACAATCTTTGGCTTGCAATAACGTTAAAGAATTCACTTGGCAAAGGCTCTGGAATATCAAATTCCAATTCCTTTATTGCGCCTGACATAGCGTTCAATTTACCCTTTAAGGTAATCATAGGTTTTGTTGGTGCAATGTCTTTTGCAATACTATCGGCAATGTAATAGTTCAAATGTTCAATTTCAACGTCATTACCCTTTAGAATAAGGTTTATACCTAACGCTCTATCAAATTTGTTAGGGCTTATCGACATATTTTCAATTAAAATATCTGAACCAGCTGGAACTTTTGCGCCACCGGCAACTTCAACCTTGCCAGAAACATCATACAAGACTCTCAATGCAAATGGTGTTTTACCTTTTAAGGTTATATTGCAGTTAGCAAGTTTTGAAACATAATTTGCAAAATTATTTGTCGCATCGCCTGTAATAGCAAGCATTGTATCAACTTTTTTAGTATAGTCTTTAACTTTACCCGACATTTCAATTACATTTGCAATACGGTTGTCATAATATCCTTTAAAGCCTTGAATATCAATGTTTTTAGAGTCCATTGTCAATTTACCGTTTGTAACCGAAACAGGCATATTTGCCAATGGAATAAGTTTGAAATCGATTCTGTTAACGTCAACTTGACCATCCATACCTTTATTTGTAAGTTTAAAGTCAAATTTGATGTTACCCTTCAAATCTTTAAAGCAAGCCAAAACCTCGCTACCATTTGGAATTAAAAGATTTGAATTCAAGAATTGTTCTATACTTTTTATGTCGTAATTATTTGAATGAATTCTAAAATCAAATTTCTTTTCGTCTGCGACTGAGTCAATGTATACTCTTGAGCGATTTACGATAAATTCAAAATTATCTACAATTAATTTTTTATCTTTAATATAAACTTTATCAAAATCCTTGAAACCTAAGCGCAATTTATCATTTTGGTTGTTAATTTCAACAAAAATACCAAAATGAATATGTTTTGGCTCACGTTCTGAGGTAATTTCTAAATCTTTTGCTAATAACTTAATAGAGACTTTATCGTTAGCTTTATACAAAATCATACATTTTTTGACATAAAGCAAAGAACTCAACCAATCAACCTTAAATTCAGAAGGTTTTTGCTCCTTCTCTTGCTCTTTCATAGTAAGCGTTTGAAGTGCATTTATATCAGCATAAATTTCATCAGAACCTAATTTTTTAAGTACAATTTTCTTTTGAAAAATTTTGGCTAAAGAAAATTCTGTATCAAAATTTTCAACATCTAAAAGAGTTTTACCGTTTTTAATCAAAGAAATTTTATCAGTTTTAAAACTAATTACCGGTGAAAATCTAGTTTTCAATACAGGTTTTTCAACGACTAAATCCGCCCCAACCTGTTCTTTTACCGCTTCTGAAAGATAATTCAAAAATCTTTCATCAGAAACTAAGGCTGGAATTGCAACAATATACGTAAAGATTAGCACTGCAACGACAACGATTGCAACTAATCCAGAAAATATACCTACTTTGGCATTTAAAGATAGCTTGTTCATAGTGTTCAAATTATAACATATTTTATGATATTATACTAATATGAAAAGAATATTAGTTATATTTTTAATATTAATTTGCACTCAGTCAATTACTCTATCGGCTGAAAATACTTATAAGGTAAGCGATTTAACCGTTTATAGCCTTAATAACAAATACGGCTTAAAGGATAAATCAGACAAAGTTGTCGTTTACGCAAAATATAAAAAACTTATCAGACTAGGTGAAAACGCTTGGATTGTCCAAGAAAAAAACAAATTCGGCATGATTGATTGCAACGGTAATTATTTAGTCAAACCTAAATATTCTCACGTTGAAAGAATTTTTGGACGATTTGCAAAGCTAGGCAACGAAAAGGATTACGGTCTATATAACGACAAAGGTGAGGCAATTATTCCACCTGAATTCACTTCAATTGACCCACTTTTTGGCGGAAGATTTTTGACTTGTAAAAACTATAAATACGGCATTTATAACAATAAAGGTGATTTAGTTTTAGACAATGATTTTGACTTTATTTATATGCCAAATCCAAAAACTTTACGTATTCAATACAAGGGTAATTGGTACGAAATGGAAAGCATAGCCTCAAACGAAACCTTAAAATTGCAGGACGATTCAGTTCAATTTAATATGGATAACCAAGATTTCAAAATGACTCAAGTGTTCATAAATACAGGTATCGGAACAGGTTACACCGTAGTTACAGCAACAGATTATTTACTAAAAGTCTTTGCATCAATTTCACCAGCTTATGAACAAACAATTGATGACTTGATGCTTTCTCAAGGGGCTGAAACTGTTTCTATATTTGTAAAACTAGGTTGGATTCCAAAATTTCCATTCGTTTATGCAAAAAAATATTGGTCTAATTTAGTTCAACCAAACAAAAGCCCTCTTGCCGAAGTTAGAAACGAATTAAAAGGACAAATAAAATAAGTTTTGTAAAAATTAGGCAATAAAAATTTATAAAAACCGTTTATAAAAATATTATAGATGAAGGAGTTTTCATGGGCATCGGAAAAATCAACTTTAGTCTTCCAAGTTTCAATCCGCAAAAAGAAAACAAAAACAAGCCTTTGGCGAATTTGAATGAGCCAATTAAGGACACTTTTTCATTTTCTAAGAAAAAATTAAGCCCAATAGATATTGCAGCAAATGAAGTTGCAAGCATGAAAGATGCAGACGGTAACAAAAGATTTTCTGAAGCTGAAGTTACAGATTTTAAATTAGCAATGTCCGTTGATTGTATTGATGTTGATACAATCAAAACCTTCAAGGATAATACAAACTTCAATATGGACGATATGAAAAGCGTTCATGCAATGCGTCGTGATACAAAAGACGACAAATTTTACGACAAAGTTAATGATGCGATTGCAAAAATGCCAAATCAAAAACCAGACCATTTTGAACAAAACAAGTTTGAACCTAAAAAAGAATTCTCTTTGCAAGTATTAAAAAAAGATATGAATAAACTAGATGAAGCTGTAAATAAAAACCACCCTCTAGGTTATTCTTACAAATTTGATGCAAAAACAGGTGATATCATTGAAAAATCAAGCCGTGACACAGGTTTTGACGAGGTAAACGGTGAAGATGAATTTACAATGACATCAACAACAAAAGACCTTAGAAATAACACTGTAACAACAAATAAAAGCTATTACGATAGAAATGAAGACGAATTTGTTTTAGTTAAACAAACCGTTGTCAAAAATGATAAAAACGGAAAACCTCTAAGAAAAGAAGTTACAACTCCGTCTGAAATCAAAGGTGTATTTGATGTTAAGTACACTTATGCAAACGGAAAAACAAAACAAATTTCTAAAGCAACTGTTGATAAAAAAACAGGTATACAAACAATCAAAAAAGATATGAAGTCTGAAAACGGCACAAGAACTCAGTTCTTGTACGAAGACGACCCTCAAGGCAACCGTATTGTGGATTACAAAATTACAAACAAAGACGGCAAAATTTTAATGTCTAATTCTCAAAGTTTTGAAGTAGTTAATGAAAATCACTTCATCTCTGCAAAAAATGGTTATAAATATGAAATAACAACTGACGATAAAAAACTTACTGTAAAAGATATTCACCACGACAAAGAAACTTCTATTGATTTTAAAAAGACTTGCAAAGGTGATAGAAAAGAATTAATTAATTTGTTGAAAAAAGTTCCGGGTGAAGAATTATTTGAAACTGTTGACAGTATCAAAAAATTAACAGGCAAAAAAAATGTTTTAGATTCATACTTCAACCCTGTAACAAAAAATATTAATATGGGTGACGATTTGTTCGTATTCTTACACGAATTAGGACACGCAAAAGATGCTCAAAACCAAAAAGGATTTATGAACAAACTTGTTGGTGAAGGCAGAATGTTTACTAATGATGAAGATATTCAAAAAACTTTCTTTAAAGAACGCGAAACCTTCAACAAATACCACTCAGACGAAGAACGTGAACACATTTCATACTTCACTCAAGCAAAAGGTCACTATCAAGGCGAACTTGGGGGATTGGCAGAAGTTGTAGCAGAAACTAATGCTGTTACAAATACTTTTACAGACTCAAAAGTTAGTTGCTTAGGACAAAGAGCACAATACTTGCAACAACACTTCCCAGAAACAATCGCAAAAATTCGAGACGCGATGAATTGGAAAGATGATTTAGATGCAATTGAATACTATGGAACATAGTTAATAAAACTTTTAAGCTCCGCAAAAACAAAGTTTTTGCGGGGCTTTTCTATCCTAAAACCCACACCAATATTAAATAGGCAATTTTTGGTATAAAAAATACTTAGATAAAGAAAGACACTAAGCATTTAAGTCAATAAGACGATAAGTCTATTTATAATTGAAATATCAATTTGATTATAAATGACTTAAAGCCTAAATTCTTAAAGCCTTATAGTCAATAAAAGAACAAACACACCTTAGAACGTCAATAGAGACGGGCTAATATTCTTTTGTGTTAAGTTTT
>ERZ808286.1609-NODE-1609-length-10821-cov-7.284785_pt1 | contig 10821 bp, 9 predicted proteins | sample MGYA00521276_ERZ808286 | MGnify/ENA primary metagenome ERZ808286 (study PRJEB31516, sample SAMN03275607) | gut metagenome | biome: mammalia-associated habitat; material: feces | host: Papio cynocephalus | place: Kenya | collected 2012-08-01 ... | reverse complement strand
AAGTCACGTCGTGTAGGAGGTGCAAACTTCCAGGTGCCTACTGAGTTGCGTCCGGAAAGAAAAGTCTCGCTCTCGATGAAGAACCTGATCAACTTCGCCCGCAAGCGTTCCGGCCACTCAATGGCAGAAAAACTTTGTGCAGAGATCGTTGCCGCCTACAATAACGAAGGTGGTGCATTCAAGAGAAAAGAGGATATGCACAAGATGGCTGAGGCCAACAAGGCATTCGCCCACTTCCGTTTCTAATTTTATTCGCAGATGGCTGCTAAAAGAGATCTTACTTACACAAGAAACATCGGCATCATGGCCCACATCGATGCCGGAAAGACGACTACATCCGAGCGTATTCTGTACTACACCGGAAAGACTCACAAGATCGGTGAGGTACACGAAGGGGCTGCCACAATGGACTGGATGGTTCAGGAGCAGGAGAGAGGTATCACCATCACCTCTGCTGCCACCACAGCGTTTTGGCATTACAACGGTCACGTTTATCAGATTAACCTGATCGACACTCCGGGTCACGTCGACTTCACCGTTGAGGTGGAGCGTTCGCTCCGTGTGCTCGACGGAACTGTCGCTACTTTCTGCGCTGTCGGACGCGTTCAGCCTCAGTCTGAGACTGTTTGGCGTCAGGCGGACAAGTACGGCGTTCCGAAGATCGCATACGTGAACAAGATGGACCGTGTCGGCGCTGACTTCCTTGCATGCGTTGAGGAAATCTACACTAAGCTCGGTGCCAAGGCTGTTCCGATCTGTCTCCCTATCGGGTCAGAGGACAAGTTCAAGGGCATCATCGACCTTATCTCCAGAAAGGCAATCTATTACGATTCAGGAGAGGAGTTGGTCAACTATGAAATAAAGGACGTTCCGGCTGACATGGCCGGCGAGGTCGAGAAATGGAGAGACAAACTCGTCGAGGCCGCGGCCGAGTGCGATGAGGCTCTCATGGAGAAGTATTTCGAGAATCCTGACTCACTCACCGACGATGAGATAATCGCCGCTCTTCGCAAAGGTACGATCTCCATGCAGATCGTTCCGGCCTGCTGCGGCTCCTCATTTAAGAACAAGGGTGTTCAGTTCCTCCTCGACGCTGTGATGCGTTACCTTCCTTCTCCGCTTGACAAAGGCGTTGTAAAGGGAACCGATCCTAAGACAGGTGAGGAAGAGGATCTTCTCCCGGATGCTTCCCAGCCGTTCTGTGCTCTCGTGTTCAAGATCGCCACGGATCCGTTCGTTGGCCGTCTTGCCTTCATGAGAGTTTACTCAGGACGCGTTGACGCAGGTACTTATGTCTATAACGTCCGTACCGGAAAGAAAGAAAGAATCGCGCGTCTGTACCAGATGCACTCCAATCATCAGAATCCTATCGATTTCGTGGAGGCTGGAGACATCTGCGCCGCTGTCGGATTCAAGGATCTCCGTACAGGAGACACCATCTGCAACGAGGATCATCAGATCGTGCTCGAATCGATGGAATTCCCTGATCCTGTTATCGGTATCGCTGTCGAGCCTAAGACCCAGGGCGATCTGGACAAGCTTGGCATCGCCCTTGGCAAGCTCGCTGAGGAGGACCCTACGTTCACCGTAAGGTCTGACCACGAGACTGGCCAGACAGTCATCAGCGGAATGGGTGAGCTTCACCTTGACATCATCGTCGACCGTCTCCGTCGTGAGTTCGGCGTCGAGATCAACCAGGGCGCTCCGCAGGTTAACTACAAAGAGGCCATCACCGCTACAGTACAGCACCGTGAGGTCTTCAAGAAGCAGACCGGTGGTCGTGGTAAGTTCGCCGACATCATCGTTGAGATCGGTCCTGCCGACGAGGGCGTTACCGGACTCCAGTTCGAGAACCAGGTCAAGGGTGGTAATATTCCTAAGGAATTCATCCCTTGCATCGAGAAGGGCTTCAAGGCCGCCATGGCCAACGGCGTTCTCGCTGGTTACGAGGTGCAGTCAATGAAAGTCACAGTACTTGACGGTTCGTTCCACCCTGTCGATTCAGACCAGCTTTCATTCGAAATGGCCGGCCGTCTGGCATTCCGCCACGCCTGCCCGAAGGCAAAGCCTGTTCTCCTTGAGCCTATCATGTCCCTTGAGGTTGTAACCCCTGAGGACTACATGGGTGACATCGTGGGAGACCTCAACCGTCGCCGCGGCCAGATCCAGGCCATGGACTCCACCGCCAACGGCGCGAGAATCGTAAGGGCCTTCGTTCCGCTCGCCGAGCAGTTCGGTTATGTGACGGTTCTTAGAACCCTTTCATCCGGACGTGCGACCAGCACGATGACTTTCGACCACTATGCTGAGGTTCCTGCCAACTTGGCCAAGGACGTTATCGAGAAGAGCGGCTACAAGCTCTCTGATGATGACGAGTAAGTTTTAAATCGTAATTAAGTATTTTGATATGAGTCAAAAAATCAGAATAAAACTCAAATCATTCGATCACATGCTGGTTGACAAGTCAGCCGCTAAGATCGTGGACACCGTGAAGGCTACTGGTGCTAAGGTGAACGGTCCTATTCCGCTTCCTACCAACAAGAAGATCTTCACTGTCAATCGCTCGACCTTCGTCAACAAGAAGTCCCGCGAGCAGTTTGAGCTTAGCGCCTACAGCAGGCTTCTGGACATCGACGACAGCAATGCCAAGACCGTTGACGCCCTCATGAAGCTTGAGCTTCCTTCAGGCGTTGAGGTTGAGATCAAAGTCTGATCTGCCAGTTTGAGAACGGTGCGGTCATTGAGGCCGCAGCCGTTCATGTAATACAGCCCGACCAATAAGGTCGGGAATCGGTCCCATAGCTCAGTTGGTTAGAGCATCTGACTCATAATCAGGGGGTCGTAGGATCATGCCCTACTGGGACCACAAAAGAGGGGTGGAGCACTGTGCTCCACCCCTCTTTTGCGGTCCCTATTTACCCCCAGTCACTGCGTGACAGCCCCAATGGGGCATTGGGGAGCGTACTCCCCAAACCCCTTGCGTCGCTTCGCTCCGAGGGTGTGTGGGGAGAGTTTCTTCACTATCAAAAGATCTATCCAGCTCAGAAGTATTCTACTGTTCTAAGGATTCCGATGGACATTTTTCTGACATAATACTGTTAATGGGCGATTTCGTACACCAGGGGACTTCCTCAGATACCTGAGACATAGCGATGCCCATAGAACGCACTGCAACGGGTGTTCATACTCCAAGGTGTACAGGACGTTCATATCTAGAATGGCAAACCAATGTCCGTCAGCGAGATGGTCTCTTGGTATGATGAAAAGCATCGGTTAGTGTGCATATTGATGTTGGAGATTTCTATTCTTATTTTATTTATTAATTTTGCGGCGGACAATTATAAACTGTAAAAAACTATGGAACTAAAAGGAATTTACACGGCCGACGCACACCGCTACGATGACAGCGAGGCTTTGTACCAAAGATGTGGCAAGAGTGGTGTGCTTCTGCCAAAAATCAGTTTGGGATTTTGGCATAACTTCGGGGGGGGTGTTGACCCTTATGAGCGAAGCCGTGAGATCACACATTATTCATTTGACCATGGTATCACCCATTCCTTCTCTCCGTTGGCTCAGGGACTGCTCACCGACCGCTATCTCAATGGCATACCTGCCGACAGCCGTATGGCAAAGGAGCATTTCCTAAAGCAGAGTGTCTTGACTCCGGAACTGTTGAACCAACTCAAGAAATGGAATGCCCAAGCCTGTGAACGCAACGAGACCTTAGCAGAGATGGCTTTGGCTTGGATCCTGTCCCAAAAAGGAGTAACAAGCGTGTTGGTAGGCGCCAGCTCTTCAGAGCAATTGGAGAAGAATATGAAATGTGTTCATACTGAGCCCTTTGTGCTTGCCTGAACTGCTGATAATCAACAAGCATAATACTTTCCTGCCACTCCTGTGGACTGAAGGTATTATGCTTTTCATATTACGTGCGGATCGTTCCGTCACCTTGTCCGTTTATGGTTGTCTCCAGGTCAATCCCGGGTAAAATCTTGTGGCGTTGCTAAGCGCATTTGGTGAAATAGGAAAACAATTTGGTGGAGGAAGGACTGCAATTCCTCCAAATAGATTCGTTGCCCGCATCCTCAACACGGCCTTGACTTCTTCACAGTGATCTGTGAGACCATAGATCGCACGCGGAACAAGAACCAGGTTCGCTATGCTCGCATAGTAACGGCAATCGTCTGGATTATCCCAGATGTGGCAAGCCACATAATCGGAGAAATTACCGGCGGATACTAATCCTAACCTACTATTTTTTTCTTTAATGGCGGCCATGATGGCTTGTTTAGCATAGTGATTGTCGTCTGCTATGCATGGTAAGCCATTGCAATCATTCGTGGGCTTCCCTCTATTGGCCTTATTATTATCTCTTGCATGAACACAATGATCCCATGATGCGTATGGATTTCCTGGTCCACCCGTGCAATAACTGCTGTTAGGTTTGGCATTACAAGGATTGACCTTGCTACATCCACCTTTTATATTATCTTTTGTGCCAAGTTTACCATTAACGACATCCTGCACTACATCTGGGCTTGCAAATATTGCTGATTTGGCAACAATTTCACAAAAAAGACGAGGATTTACGTAATTGAAAAGCCAAATGTGTCCGTAGTATTGACCTAAATGAAACTCCATGAAAGCCTTAAACGCCACCTTCCAATTCTGAATTGTGTTTTGACTTCTCCCGTACACTGCTGTCCATGAGTTAAAGTGCGTCATCGCTACAGCCATTGGATCAATATATCCTGGTTTGGCCGGGTTCCTGTAAATCGGATTGGATGTTAGAGTTGTGACTAAAGATACTAATGAAGTCCAATGCTGATTAGCTAATTTTTCGATTGAATTCAGGTATGTCGCATAATTCATTTTTCCGGTATTTGTGCAGAAAAGAGAAATTAAGTCTGTAATGGTTGGTGCTGTTTTTTTTGCCATGGTTTTGATTATTTAAATTTAAACTATCTACAAATCTAAGCGAAAAGCAACGCGAAAAGCCAGGCAGCCTCATCGTCAGACAAGGTGTTGGCATCAAGGTTAGTGATAAGGTCGCGGACGTTTTTCTCCATCACTGTCTCCTTCGCCGGGACGATGAGTTCATATAGATTCTCACGAATCTCTCTCGGGCTCAATCCCGTTATTTCAGGAAGTTCCTTACGCAACTCTTTGAGGATCTCATTAAGCATCGACTTGAACGAGTTCGCTTTCTTGTCAATGTCTTTCTCATCAATCTTACCGCTTTTCGCAAGTTCACGGGCCAGTTTCTTGGCATAGCCATATGTTGACTCATCCTCTCCCGGTACAGACAACTCCGGCCGAATAGCAAAACCCCAGCGAGCCATCAATATCCTTTTTTTTAATTTCGGTAGATTTTCCGCCCACTTGCGAATGTATGGAATCATTTCTTTCGAAAACACATAGGAAGACCTTGGCTCTGGTTCGCAAATATCTGGTTGTTCAGACAGGAAATCGACAATGCCATGATAACCATATTTACTTAATACATTATGCAGTGACCAGCCAATTCCTGTATAGAAGTACGAACTAAAAGCCCCTTTTTCAGGATCGTACTCTTCCAGTTTCTTGTGCAAGTAGAGAATGGCGTCATAACTGGCTTCTTCTATAATATTTTCACGATCCGGAATATTCCTAAGTGTTTGTGATTGCAGTAGTTTGCCACAAACACTCTTTGCATAATCTATGTATTCACTCAGAACCTTTTCATTATTGTTGATATATGCATCCTCGAAATCTGATGGACACATTCGTTCCAGAACTTTTTTATCTACTGCCATAGTGTTAATAGTATTAGCGTTTCCACAAAAGTACGAAAAAATCAACCATTATTTCTTTATTGACAAAATAATATACACGATCAACAAAGCCGGAACGACCACAATGAAAATCTCCCAAAGAAATTCCAAAATAAAACCGAAAATGGTTCCTATCATTCGCTTTATCATGTCCCACATTCTGTAAAACAGATAGTTCGGCTCTTTGTAATAAAGATACGGAGCCAACCATCCCGCGAAGGATCCCACACCTTTGAGGAATGGGCGGACAATCGGTGAATGAGAGAGATAGATGTTATCTTCGCAGAAAGTCGCATAATTTATCACGAAAAAATCAGGATCGTCATCTGAAGCATCGTCAATAAATCGGGCTCTTTCATACCACCATATAGCCTTAATTGTGGATTTAGACACACCATCTCCATCACGGTACCGCGTCGCAAGAGAAGCCTGGCTTATCGCGTCACCTTTTCTGGCATCTTGAATAAGTTGTTTTACTTCTTCTGTCATGATCTTAAAAATGTTGTTTTACTAATAATAAGAGCTACCAGACAAAAGGTCAGAAAAATTTTAAAATTTTTCTGACCTTCTCAAATCCGCGGCTTATTATAATCAGAATTAACATTTACATGTCCGTGAATAAAGGAATAGGGCAGTGTGCGTGATGAAGATTTATAATATTTATAAAAATGGATAAAAACAAGGTCTTAACCATGATTGAGGAGGAAATGCCTTCCGTCATGAAGAAATGTGAAAAGAGGTACAGATTGTCGGAATTCTGGTTTTACGAAGATATGCGTGACTGGGTTTTTTACGGCACCATTGACATCCTGTGGCATAATCTTATGACTGAATATGGTGCGTTCACTCCAGGCAAAGAGTACAAATGTGCGGAAGAGGTTCTGGCCGGATTGCTCCATCGAGGCTGCAATAAAGAAAACTTCTATTTCCCGAATATTCAAAAAATTATGGTCCGGATGGAAAACCTCAGCTATGTCATCAATAAAGGGCTGCGGTGCTTCAGTGCAAGGCCGAATATGCCCGGGAGGTACCAAGCAGACCACCGATTGCAGTGGATTGCTTTAAGTGCCAAAGAGTTTGCGGATTTCATTTTTGACTTCGAGACCATCGTTCCTATGGTTTTTCAAAAGACAGAAGAGGCATTGGAGCCGATAAAACTCAAATGGATGCAGTCTGCCAAGATCTTGCAGGTCTTGGAACCTTTCCGGAAGACTTATCTTGAACCAGTAGGCATCACCATTGGAATCAGAGATTTTGATGAACGCTCGGCGCGGGTTCGGTTTTGGTGGTTAGATAAAGTGCCTCTAGATCTTGATGTCCCGTTAGATAATATTCAAGAAATATTTGCTTCCGTACCGGAAATGATGAGCAGGCAAGAAGACAGCACGTTCCGCAACTTTTTCTTTGGCGATTATCCTGCTGACGATGTATAACAATAGTATGATGTAAAATGAACTACTCTGATCCGGAAAAGACCCGTATGCGCCAGATGAGAGCCGCGCATAAAGAATCAAGACAGGAGCCTGTAAACACGGTGGCCTGCCTGAACACAATCCTGAAGCAGTTGCTTGTGACTGGATATTCACAGGACTTCCTGGACAAAACATCAAAGGAGATAGAATATGTCTGCCGGAAGTTTTCCATCACTCCGATCCAAAGTGTTCTCCTTGCGGTGATCGCGGAAGAATCCAGCGGTGGAAGGACTGCGGAGTATGAAGACATCGCCCAATCCTTCGATGTCACGAACCTTGAACTCATGAGTTACATCAAGGAAGTTCATGATATGTCACGCAAACATATCATCAGGATTTTGGTCAACCCGCACCGTAACTACTGCAATTATGACGTCTATGGCGATGCGATGGAGGCCATCCTGAATGACTCGGAATATTCCGCTCCGAGCAACGCCAACCTTGACACGGAAGAGATTTTCTCCCGCATGAGAAAACTCTTCTCTGAATATTACGAATATGCCCTGCCGGTGAATCGGCTGTACGAGGAGTTGACTGATCTTGTGCAAAACAGCCCAGATTCATTATTCTGCCAAAAAGTTAAAGAAACAGAAATTGAGGAAGCTCACTATCTGGTGATATTCCTTTATCTATGCCATAGGTACGGTAGCCACGGAGTCGGTTCGATGGAAGTTGATCGCTTGCTTAAGTTATTGGATCCGAAAATAGACAGCAAGAGGATAGAAAGGGAAATTCTGCGTGAAAGCACGTCTCTCCAGTATTTCGGACTTGTTGAGTTCTGCTCCGAAGACGGGTTGGCGGACACATCCAAACTCACTCTTACAGAGAAAGTCCGCAGGGAATTCTTTACTGAGCTTGACATTCGGAATGAGGATGCGGATGTGCGTAATCCTGACATAAAGAGCCACGAGAGCATTGTGAAAAAACGTTTGTTTTTCAATGCTGCGGAAAGAGAACAGATGGGACGCCTGTCCAGTTTGCTTCGGGATGAAAACTTTAAGGAAGTTCAGGGCAGACTTGCAGAACAAGGCTTGCGAAAAGGTGTGAATATCCTCCTTTATGGTCCTCCGGGAACAGGAAAGACGGAGAGTTGCCTTCAATTGGCGCGTGAGACAGGACGAAACATATTCATTGTGGATGTCTCAAAGCTTCGCTCCAAATGGCACGGGGACTCCGAGAAGAATGTCAGCAACGTGTTCCGAACATATCATGATCTTGTCAGCCGCAGCGAGAGGGCTCCCATTCTTCTGTTCAACGAAGCTGATGCTATTCTTGGTGTCAGAATGGCAAATCCCGAACACAGCTGCGACAAGAGCAACAACTCGATTCAGAACATCATTCTGCAGAATATGGAGACGCTTGACGGCATACTCATCGCCACTACCAATCTGGAAACCAGTCTTGATCCGGCGTTTGAGCGCAGGTTTCTGTTCAAGATACGCCTGTCTGTTCCTGATGAGGACACAAGATCGGAAATCTGGAAAGAGATGCTCCCGGAACTTCCGGCAAACGACGCCCGGATTCTCGCCCGTGAATATCTACTGTCAGGTGGCCAGACCGAGAATGTGTGCCGCAAAGCCGCGATTTCCTACATCATAGAAGGAAAAAAGGCCGGCATGACCGAGTTGACGAAATATTGCGATGAAGAGACCTTTGGCGAAAAGCCGGTTGGAAAGCGCCGCATAGGATTTGAATATCCAGGGCGGTGATTTTTGAAATAGCCGGGAGAAACCGATTCGGTCCACTCCCGGCATATTAGAATAAATTATCTCACGTTTGGATGTGATTGCCACTTGTGCCTATTCACGTTGCCCTACCATGAATTCCTCCGCTCGGTGGAGGGTCTTGCTTTCGCCTGTGAGGATAACTTATCGCTCCTGTTGGTTGGATTCAATGGCGTCTTTTATGTCTTCCGGACCATAGAGGACAAGTGTCTTTCCTGAATTCAGAATAGAAAAGCGCTTGTCAGACACTGCGTTCAGGGCATCAAGCAGCAGACAGAGGCTTGGAGATTCTGCAGTCAGGGTCTCTGGATCAAGTTGCCATCCTTTCTGGATGTATATTCGATTACCGCCTATAAAGAGTGGACGAAGAATGTAACTTATATTGCCGTTTCTCTTTAGGCAGAAAGGAGAGTACACATGGAATTTGTCTGGGTAAATGCCCTTGTAAGAATAGTCATAGTAATATATCATCTGCGCCATAGCCCTTTCGCCTCCGACAAGGTTGGCGACATTAAAAATCCCATAGGCCATTTCTGTCGGATCCTCGGATGCGAAGATCTGAACCTGCCGATAGGATGATCCAATCTTTCTCGGTGTTCCTGAATATATGATTGAACTGCTTGCCGCTATTGAAGTTGATTTACCTGAATGTTTCCATGTGGCCGGTGCGTCCTCACGGACTGTGACTCCGTTTTTTCTCATGTGAGGTTCGAGGTACGGGTTCACATCGATGATGACATTAGGCTTTTGGTACTCCTTGTCGAGGATTTTCTCAACCAATTTAAAGCATTCTTGTGCCTCTCTCTCGTACTTAGCGTTATCTAAAGAAGATTTTTTTGGCAGTTCTTTGATTTTTTCCTTATAGCTAGAGACATCTTTATCAGGTATCCAATTGGAGATTTCACGGTACCGGCTCATCATGTCTGCGGTTTTCTCTCCGAATGATTCATTGAGATACAAACCAAAGCCGTATTCATTAGGACCGTTCTCCTGTTTACCCTTGACATCATCGTATGCGTCAATTGCCAGTTCGCATAGATCTTTGTCGTGAAAACATGCATTTGTCAAGAATTCCAACATCCCACATTCCGCGAACGCCTCTTCGAGTTCATGGACAACTTGACCTCCTTCTGAATTTTGGGAATAATAGTAGGCGTGCATGGCCTCATGGACATAGACATAGGCGAATATGTTGTCGGCGGATTTTCCTCTCCGCTCGGCATAATCGTCAATGTTCTCCTTAAACAGATAAATCACAGGAGAATTGTAAGAGAAATCCCAGTTGCGGTACAGCCCTAAAAGAGGGTGAACTGCTCCGGGCTTAATTCGTTTAAGATAATCGTTCAGTTCTGTTTTAATTCTAAATAGAATTTCAGATTTGTAAATCGCCCGCTCTTCCTCCGTAATCGTTCCTTTTATACTTTTTTCTTTTAGATCATTCCATAGATTATCAATCGCTTGATCTACAGTCTTCATTTTCTCAATAAAAGACATCCTGTCAGAGACGACCACTTCATAGCCCTTCATTTTTCTGAGTTCAGCAAGGTTGTCATAATCTGCGAGAACATCGCCACAAGGAATGTTCTCAATTTTTGTCAGGAGATCAATCTGGGACTTTTCCAAGGTCGTCCCGTTCTCTAGTATATATTTGAAATTTGTTGTCATGTTGATTTGTTTATAATGATTTGTCACCGTTGTGTCATAGAAGCATCATAAAACCGCCGGTCCATTACTCATTTGGAAGCAAAGCAGAAATCATGAACTTCACTTTCGACATATAGTCCAGCACCGCCTTGTGATCATTCACATCAA
>ERZ808286.1603-NODE-1603-length-10873-cov-8.464411_pt1 | contig 10873 bp, 9 predicted proteins | sample MGYA00521276_ERZ808286 | MGnify/ENA primary metagenome ERZ808286 (study PRJEB31516, sample SAMN03275607) | gut metagenome | biome: mammalia-associated habitat; material: feces | host: Papio cynocephalus | place: Kenya | collected 2012-08-01 ... | reverse complement strand
GGCTAGGTCTTTAAGGTCGGCGATAAAGTCTCCGACGGTGACAGGCACGAGGGATTGGAAATAAATGGTAATTGGAATGATTGGAATGATTGGAATGATGGGCGGATTAGGAGCTTGAAGAGGAATTTGTGGTGAGGATGAGAGGCTTTTTTTATTTTTTGTGTTTTTTTGGCGGTGGCGGTTTGGGTATGTGTGGGATATTGGTTAATTTTGCCTATATGGAACATCCCGAGAACGATAGTCGTTACACCGGACTGACAGTAAATAGCGGTGTAGTACAGCCACCGAGTGTTAATCCTTATCTGAAGGTGCATCGCCGCAAGCCTTTGCCTACTGCGTCGGAGCTTGTGGAGGGTATTCTTAAGGGCGATGTGACGGTGTTGAGCCGTGCCGTGACTCTTGTGGAGAGTCAGGCACCGGCACATCAGGTTTTGGCTCAGGAGGTTATCGAAAAGTGCCTTCCGTATACCGGTAATAGCCGTCGTATTGGTATAACGGGCGTGCCGGGTGCGGGTAAGTCGACATCTATAGATGTTTTCGGCTTGCATGTGCTCAAGGACGAGAATGCTAAGTTGGCTGTATTGGCTATTGACCCGTCAAGTGAGCGCACTCGTGGCAGTATTCTTGGCGATAAGACACGTATGGAGCGTCTGGCGATACATCCTCGGGCCTTTATCCGTCCCAGTCCATCAGCGGGCTCGTTGGGCGGCGTAGCGCGTAAGACGCGCGAGACTATTATGCTGTGCGAAGCTGCGGGATTCAATAATATTTTTGTTGAGACTGTCGGTGTAGGCCAAAGTGAGACAGCCGTACACTCGATGGTAGACTTTTTTCTACTGATTCAGCTTGCCGGTACTGGTGATGAATTGCAGGGTATCAAGCGCGGTATTATGGAAATGGCCGATGGCATTGTCATCAATAAGGCTGATGGCGATAATATTGACCGTGCGCGTTTGGCTCAGGCTCAGTTCCGTAGCGCGCTACATTTGTTCCCGCCTACGACTTCGGGATGGATGCCCGAGGTGCTTACCTATTCGGGATATTACGAAAAAGGTATCGACGAGGTCTGGGAAATGATAGAGCGCTACTTTGCATACGTGAAGGGTAACGGTTTCTTTGAGCATCGACGTATCGAGCAGTCCCGATATTGGATGTACGAGACCATTAACGAAAAGCTAAAATCGCATTTTTATAATAATCCGAATATGGAGAAGCTTTTGCAAGTAAACGAATCGCTTGTTCTTGACAATCGCTTGTCGTCTTTTGTGGCGGCACGCAATGTTCTGGATGCGTATTTCGAGCAAAGCAATTTGGGTAAAGGCGTGTAAGATATGAAAGCAAGGAAAAATTATACAAGGTGGCGCTGTGCGTTGCTACTGATGGCGTTGGCTTTTTTGATGCCCGTCAATGTCGTAGGTGCCGAGAAGAAGGACAAGTCCGAGAAGTCTCCTGCCGTGGTGGCTTTTGTTAAAAAAAGCCATGATTTCGGTAATATCAAGGAGAACGGAGGCCCTGTGTCTTACGAATTTGTATTCACCAATGAAGGAGAAAGACCGTTGGTAATTATTTCGGCGACAGCCTCTTGCGGGTGTACTATGCCGAGCTATCCCAAGGCGCCTATTGCACCCGGCAAAAGCGAGAAAATACGAGTAACCTATCTTCCCAAGGGACGTCCGGGTGAGTTCAATAAGTCGGTGAGAGTGCGTACCAACGATCCCAAGAACAAGAAAATAACCCTGCATATCAGCGGAGTAGTCGTCCCATAGGTTGCATAAAAACCAACCGTGGAGATGCCTCACGGAATCCCCACGGTGGAAATAAACCAATCATTATCACATTTCTTGCAATGGAAAAAGTAGTTTTCGCTTTCTACAAACAGAACATTGCACAGGTAGAGATGGTTCGGCCTGATACAGAGCAATCGGGGAGGAATATGATTAGGCCATCGGTTAAATGCATAGAAAACAGGATGTTGTAAAAGAACAATAAAGGAATGTTTAACTTGTTTGGGCAATGCAATTACACATATTGTGCGCTAACTTTGCATTGTCAACGCAAGAGGCCCTTGTTGCTGATTCGACAAACAGAATAATATAAACACGAAACATATACCGTAATGGAAAAGACAAAGAAAACGTCCAAGAAGGAAGCCGAAGACCCCAAGAAAGCAAGAGTCGAGGCCCTGAGTGCCGCCTTAGGCAAGATTGAAAAGAACTATGGTCGCGGTGCCATTATGCGTCTCGGAGACGAGGCCATCGAGAATGTCGAGGTGATACCCACCGGGTCGATTTCGCTGAATCATGCGCTGGGTGTCGGCGGCTATCCCAAGGGACGTATCATCGAGATATACGGACCCGAGTCTTCCGGTAAAACGACACTGGCCCTCCATGCCATAGCCGAGGCCCAGAAGACCGGCGGCATTGCAGCTCTCATAGACGCCGAGCACGCCTTTGATCGCTTCTATGCCGAGGCGCTGGGTGTGGATACCGATGAGTTGCTGATTTCGCAGCCGGACAACGGCGAGCAGGCTCTCGAGATTGCCGAGCAGCTGATACGCAGTGCCGCTGTGGATATCGTGGTTGTCGACTCGGTGGCAGCTCTCACGCCCAAAGGCGAAATTGAGGGCGAAATGGGCGACCGCAATATGGGATTGCAAGCACGACTGATGTCGCAGGCCATGCGCAAGCTCACCGCCGCCATATCGCGCACCAAGACTACGTGTATATTCATAAACCAATTACGTGAAAAAATAGGCCAGATGTTCGGTCCCAGCGAAACCACCACCGGCGGCAATGCGCTCAAATTCTATGCCTCGGTGCGTCTGGATATTCGTCCTCGCAGCACCATCAAAGACGGCGATGACTACCTGGGCAAGCGCGCCATCGTCAAGGTGGTTAAGAATAAAGTTGCTCCTCCTTTCCGCCGTGCCGAATTCGATATTATGTTTGGCGAAGGTATTTCACGTTCCGGCGAAATTCTGGATCTCGGCGTCGAGTACGACATCATCAAGAAGAGCGGGTCGTGGTTCAGCTACGCCGGCAATAAACTGGCACAAGGTCGCGATGCTGCCAAGCGTATCATTGCCGACAATCCCGAATTGGCAGACGAGCTTGAGGCTAAGATAGCAGAAGCCATGGGCGCCGCCGATGCGCGTCCCGATGCGGCAGCGCGTCGCGCCGCCAAGCAAGCCGCAGAGGCTGCCGCGGACGCCACTCCTGCTGCAGAGGCCACCGACATGGACACTACCGTCCCGGCCGCTACCGATGATGACGATGAATTCAGCATCGAAGAAGACCTGTAATCGTCACGGAAAATAGACAACCGGGGCGAAGCTGTGTATCGGCTTCGCCCCCGTTTGTTTAATGAGGGATGTCTAATGTCGAACGGGTCGTGCCTCCGGCGTATACGACTGCAAAACACAAGATTATGATCCGCTGTTCAGACGATGGAGACATCGAGGGGAATGCGGAGACACAGGGCTATTGTGCGTAACATCAGGACTTTGTCTTTGATTGAGCCGGGTACATAAACCCAGCAGTCGTCTACCGGTAACTGACGCGAAGACTCGCGTACGCGCGTGGCCAGGGTATACGATTTATACGGAATTCGGCGATTGATAATCTTATTGATGCCTATTTTGCGTACGGCTTCGAGGTATCCCTCTTGCGCGCTTTCGAGCGCGATGTATGTGTCGTCTTCCGGGAAATGTATGCGTAGTGTCTCTTTGGTGCGGTGTCTCGCGGCTCGGCCCGGCATCGCTTGAGTTTTGAAATCGGAGCCCACTTCGACTTTCAGCCCGAGCCCGAGGGTATCGCTTATGGATTTCATTTGTATGAATTTGCAGGCGTTGTCCGACTGGGTGTTCAGATACCATCCATCGCAAATCTCGCGCATATAGGCTTTGTATTTCGGAAGTACTTGTTGCGAAACTATCGGTTGCCCTCCGATTTCGAGTTTTATTTCCGGGAAACGTTCCTTACCGATTTTGGCCAGGGCGGCCAGCATTGTGGATGTCGAATCCGTATAGCATAGGACTTCTCCATCCGGGAAAGTGATGCGCAACTTTTTGCGCGGAGCTCGTTTTTGCGGTCCTTGGTTTTCCATGATGAGTTTTTTTGAAATTTTGAGGTTCGGTTATTAGGGCTATTGCCCTGTTTTTGTGAGAATATAGGTTTTACTGAATATCCTGACGCTTTTGCCGACTATGGGCTGCGCCCGGTGATGCCGATGATGTCAAAGGAGCGGCTTGGGTTTGGTGGCTTGGAAATCTTTGAGGTAATATGGGACGCTGTAAGCCGTATCGATAAAATCGCGCCGCGAGTATGCGCGTTCGGCCAGCGCCAGCATATCCACGGCCAGAGGCACAACGCCCGATATGAAGCGAGCCTCGGGGTGTATGCCACAGATTAGATCGCGAGCTTTGTCCGAGCCATCGCCGAAGAATACGATGGTACGACCCGAGCCGAATAGTTCGGCGTAGCTGTTTTCGTCCAATATAAGTGGTTGCGGCGCCATAACTTCGTCAAGGGCTATATTGTATGCGGCAGTGTACACCTCCATGCGTCTTGCGTCTATCATTGGGACAAATATCGGGTCATCGCCATAGTCCTCGCCGTCAAACATAACGTGTGTCACCATAAGCTGGAGCGTGCTGACGCCGATTATCGGAATGTCCAGTGCGTAAGCCAGGCCCTTGGCTTCGCTGAGGCCTATGCGTAGGCCCGTGTAGCTCCCCGGGCCCATAGACACAGCCAAGGCATCGAGATGCATCTCCTTCTCGCGTGCGTGGTCAAGGCATGCCTTGATGTATCCGCTGAGCAGGGCGGCGTGGTTGCGCCCTTGGAAATCTTCGAAGTGTTTGATTATCAACCCCTCGGCGGTGAGTGCTGTCGAGCATACCGAGGTGGAAGTCTCTATATTCAGTATTACGGCCATGGTCTGCAGTCTGTATTTGTGATAGTACGGCAGGGGCTGTGGCGAACTTTGGTGTGCCTATGGTATGCCCTGCGAGTGCAAAGTTACTTAAAAAGGGCCGAAATCTCATAAATTATTACTAAATTCGCCAATCCAACCACAAATAACGACACGATATGACAGCAGACCAGCAGAGATATGACCGCCGCGGCGTATCGGCATCCAAGGAAGATGTACACGCCGCCATACGCCACATAGACAAGGGTCTCTACCCGCATGCCTTTTGCAAAATCATCCCCGATATACTGGGCGGCGACCCGGAGTGGTGCAATATCATGCACGCCGATGGTGCGGGCACCAAGTCATCTTTGGCCTATATGTATTGGCGCGAAACGGGCGATATGTCTGTATGGCGCGGTATTGCGCAGGATGCCTTGGTGATGAATATCGATGACCTGCTGTGTGTAGGTGCTGTCGACAATATCTTGGTGTCCTCTACTATAGGACGTAATCGGCGTTTGATTCCCGGCGAGGTTATTTCGGCCATCATCAACGGCACCGAAGAACTGCTGGCCGAATTGCGGTCATACGGCATAGGCATATACAGCACCGGAGGCGAAACCGCCGATGTCGGCGACCTTGTGCGCACCATCATTGTCGATTCCACCGTGACGTGCCGTATGCGGCGTGATCAGGTCATAGACAACGCGCACATCAGCCACGGCGACCTTATAGTCGGATTGGCCTCGTATGGTCAGGCTGCATGGGAACGCGGCTACAACGGCGGTATGGGCAGCAACGGCCTGACCTCGGCGCGCCACGATGTCTTTGCCAAGTATTACGCCTCGCAGTATCCCGAGAGTTACGACCAAGGTATGCCCGAGGACTTGGCATATTGCGGCAGCCGTCGACTCACCGATCCGGTGGAAGGTACGCCCTTAGATGCCGGACGTCTGGTGCTGTCGCCCACGCGTACATACGCCCCGGTGGTGCGTCTTATATTCGATGAGGTAGGACGCGGACACATCCATGGTATGGTGCACTGCACCGGCGGCGCACAGACCAAGGTGATGAATTTCGTCAAAGACAAGCACGTAATCAAGGACAACCTCCTACCCGTGCCGCCGCTTTTCAAGATGATAGCCCGAGAGAGCGGCGCCTCCAAGGAAGAGATGGAAAAAGTCTTCAATATGGGGCATCGTATGGAGATATATGTGAGCCCATCCGAGGCTGAAGTCGTCATAGCGTTGGCTCACTCCATGGGCATAGAAGCTCAAGTCATAGGCCATGTAGAAGACCGTCCCGAAGGCAACAAGTTGACGATACTCCGCTCCGACTTGGCATAAATATATGCAAAGGGTATGTACGGACGGTTATACATAGTCGTGCTGGTGGCGGTGCTGCTTTTGGGTAGCTGCGGAAAGGGCGCAGGCTCTGATGCATCCGCCGATTCGGTGTCGCACGCACTGCCCGAGACACTGCGCATCGCCACGATATACAGTCCGTTGTCCTACTTTCTGTATCGTGACGAGGCTATGGGCTACGACTACGACTTGGCCGCCGAATTTGCCAAGGCAAAAGGAATGGCGCTCGAAGTGGAAGTTGCGCCGAGTCTTGACGGAGCCATCGAAATGGTCAATACGGGCAAGGCAGATGTCGTGGCTTACCAAATTCCGGTCAATAGCGAATTCAAGGCGCGAGTCCGCCACTGCGGCCCCACTTTCGAAACCACTCAGGTACTGGTGCAGCGCCGCGATGTCGGTGGCCTTGTCACCGATGTCACGCGGCTGCCCGGCCGCGACATATACGTGGTGGAGGGCAGCAAGTACCATCAACGGCTTCGACACCTCAACGAAGAGCTCGGCGGCGGCATACACATACATACGCTCAATCGCGACTCCATAGTGGCTGAGGATCTTATAGATATGGTCAATGACGGCAAGATACCTATGACAGTCATTGATAGTGACTTGGCACGCATCAATCGCACATATTATCCGAACTTGGACATCACCGTGGCGCTTAGTTTTCCGCAAAAAGCGCGCTGGGCCACCGCCCCCGACCATGCGTGGTTGGGCGACAGCATTGACACATGGCTGTCCTCGGACAAGCCACGCGAGCGCAATTTGGCGCTGCTGAAGACCTATTTCGAGATGTCCAAGCAATCGCCCACGGCCTTGACTTATACCTTCCACGGCGGACGTCTGTCGCCCTACGATGCATTGTTCAAACTCTATGCCGTGGAAGGACATGACTGGCGTCTGCTTGGCGCTATATGCTTTGTCGAAAGTCGTTTTGACAATAGTGTGACTTCCTGGGCCGGCGCGCGCGGTATTATGCAGATAATGCCTTCGACCGCAAGGGCCAACGGTGTAGACCCGGCGGCCCTGACCGACCCGGCGACTTCGATACGCCTGGCGGTGCGGCTGCTCAAGACCCTCGACCGCACTATGCGTCCATACGTCAAAGACCCGGCCGAGCGCGTCAAGTTTGTCCTTGCGTCTTATAACGCGGGGGCGGCGCATATCATCGATGCCATAGCCTTGGCCCGCAAGCACGGATACAATCCCGCCGTATGGGAAGGCAATGTATCCGAGGCGTTGCGGCTCAAGTCCAATCCGGCATACTACAACGACGAAGTGGTGCGTTACGGATACTTCCGCGGCACGCAGACCATTGAATATGTCGGGGCGGTGATGCGCTTCTACCATCGTGTACTGGCCCACATACACGCCTGACAATCATCAATATATAAATATATAAACGAAATAATATACAAAACTTTATACAGAAACAATCCAACCCATCCTTAACAAATAGATAGAATTATGAAAAAGTACGCTATCCGTGTAGCAGCCGTCATCGCGGTATGCTCCTGTATGATGTTCAGCTCGTGCATAGGCTCGTTCAAGCTCACCAACAAGTTGCTGACCTGGAACAATTCGATAGGCAATAAATTTGTCAACGAGCTGGTATTCTTTGCCTTCTGGATTCTGCCCGTATACGAAGTCTCGGGCTTGGCCGATGTCCTGGTGCTCAACAGTATCGAGTTCTGGAGCGGCAATAACCCCGTAGCCAAAGGCACCAGGGTTATCGAAGGTCAGGACGGTAAGTACCTTGTAAAATGCGATGGCAAGGGCTATGACATCATCAGCGAAAACGACGGAACCAAAGTGCGTCTCGACTTCGATGTCAAGACACAGGAATGGAGCACTCTTGATGCCGAGGGCCAACGCGTTGTATTCCTGACGTTCATCGATGCCGACCACGCCAAAGTCCCCATGCCCAACGGCGACTACAAAGTCGTAGAAATCAGCCAGAACGGCTGCTACGCATATCAGGAAGCTCTCGCCGCTTCCAACCTGGCTGCACGCTAATGTGACGGCGCATACGCGCACCGACATACAGACTGCGACATCCTCGGGCAATGACCATATTGCCCGAGGATGTCGCGCTTTTTTTGACGAGGGGAGGCCAAGCCGGCTGCGATGCCGAGCCATAAATTAACGCAGCATCTCCTTGTATCCTAACTTAGCAGTCCCCGGATGAATTCGTCCCGGTTCGGGCAGTCCGGTTCAAGGCTCAATCGCTCGGACAGCAGCGAGATAGCCTCGGTTTTCGGCAGGTTATTTTCGAGATAAAGGGCTTGCCATTCCTCCGGCGTCAAATCCTCGGTCAGACGATACTTCCGAATGGTTTCAAGCAGATTCTCGACCGAGCGGTCGGCAATATCTCGCCACTCGGACTTGTCCGGTTCGTATTCGTTACTGCCACCGATAGACGATGTGCCAATGTCTGGATTGTCAGAATGTAGGTCGCCCTCAACGATTTCACCTCGCCGGTGCTCGGGGAACATCGCGTAAGCCAATTTGCAAAACATTCTCAAGTCACGGCGCCTGTCCGCTATCGGATCGCTTGAATTGCAATAGCAGCTGCCGCCGAGAAGGCTGTAATACATCTTGCGTACTTCTATGTCATGGTGCAGAACATCGGCCACAACAGCCTTAGGAGCAATATGATAGAGATAGCGCATACACTCCATTACGGAGTCAATCCATACGATGGACGGCACGATTGTTTCAATGGGTTGTCCGGCGCTGTCCACTTGTCCGTCATAGACAAGGAAGTACGGCGCAATATCGCATTGATGGCAGATGCTCTGCAACAGCGAGCTGTCAATCACCCGCAAAAGGACATCTTTGGCTTCGTCCAAGCCGAGGGTGCGCTTGGTCTCGTAAAGCAGCCGTACATATACATCCGGGCTCTCCAGCCTTTCCTTTTCGATGACGAAATCCCTGTCTTCGAGGCCAAGTCTTAGGCAGACTTGATAATAGCCGGCAGACTGCGCCAACTCCTCTTGATGCCGACGTACATAGTCGATATTGCCGTATTTGACCAAAAGAAAGGCACACTCCGGCTCGCGGTACTTCTCCCACAATTCGACAAGTTTTGGCTCGAACACCTTATCCCAACTATGCTTTAATTGTTTGAAACAAAACAACCTATCTTGCTTAGAGCCATTCAGAAACAGCCACAGGATTTTCTTTTGAACCGAATAATCCAGGTAATTAAAGCGGAGCTGAATTTCGCGCCGTACGTCTTCCTTGCGTCCGCTTCGCTTGACGCTGTACAGCTTCATTAACGAGGCAATCGAGACATTTCGAGGCCGGGTCGAAGCGGCGCACGGCAAGAATCCGAAGACGGCATTATATGTCTGTCGTCCGTCCGTCATTTCGTCCAACTCGGGTGCGAGATTGCGGCAGGCGTCATCGTCCTGTGCGGCCATCTCCGTCAGCCAATTGTCTTTGGCGTAGTATCTTTCCATATCATTATAATAGCTTGTTAATTTGTTTGTAGTTAAATAATTCGATGCCGTTGTCATTCGCCGGTTCGCACTAAGAGATTACTTTGCTCATCCGGCTATCCATCGGCGAATGCAAAGATACTGCTTATTTTTAATTTCGAGAAATAATCAGCAGGCATAGATGAAAAATGAGGGTGTGTCATAGTATTTGGTCTCTGTAGGCATCGGGGTCGGACTGACGGCGGCAGCATTTTCCGGGTGGATGCGGGATTATTGGCGGAAAAGTGCTATATTTGCCAGTGAAAGCGGCGGGATAGCCAAGGACGGAGGGCGGCAATGGTGACACATTGGCGTCTACGGCACGGCTTCCGGCGTTCAAATGCTGCAATTCGTGCACGCCGAATGTCATCGTGAGGCTTTGGCGCGAAGGATGGCGACAAAAAACCTAACCCGAGAAACCTCCCGCCCGTAAGGGCCGGGCTTAATATCCAAAACCGAACATACGATACCCAAACCGAGTATAATATCGAAACCAAACACAAATAAACACATAAGTGCCAGACCCCAATATGAAACGTATCATTGAGTGCGTCCCCAATTTCAGCGAGGGACGCCGCCCCGAAGTTATACAGGAAATAGTCAAGAGCATCGAGGATGTCGAGGGCGTCCGGCTGCTGGACGTAGACCCCGGAAAGGCTACCAACCGCACGGTGGTGACCTTTGCCGGCACACCCGAAGCGGTGGTTGATGCGGCCTTCCGTAGCGTCAAGAAGGCCTCCGAGCTCATCGATATGCGTACACATCACGGCGAGCATCCGCGCATAGGTGCCACGGACGTTCTGCCACTGGTGCCGGTGAGCGGCGTCACCCTCGAGGAGTGTGCCGAGATGGCTCGTGCTCTTGCCAAACGTATCGCCGAGGAGTTGGCGATACCAACGTATTGCTATGAGGCGGCGGCTTTGCGTGACGAGCGTCGCAACTTGGCTGTATGCCGCAAGGGCGAGTACGAGGCTCTGGCTCAGCGTATCACCGACCCGGCGGAGATGCCGGACTTCGGCGGCGGCGAGTTCACCGAGCAGGCCGCGCGTAGCGGAGCCACCGTCGTCGGAGCGCGTGACTTCCTGGTTGCAGTCAATTTCAATCTCAATTCGACCA
>ERZ808286.1602-NODE-1602-length-10875-cov-4.113863_pt1 | contig 10875 bp, 7 predicted proteins | sample MGYA00521276_ERZ808286 | MGnify/ENA primary metagenome ERZ808286 (study PRJEB31516, sample SAMN03275607) | gut metagenome | biome: mammalia-associated habitat; material: feces | host: Papio cynocephalus | place: Kenya | collected 2012-08-01 ... | reverse complement strand
TCGGGACAGACACAATTGCGAAGATCAATCAGGAGATCGAAACCGCCGGTCCCATCGAATTCATTAATATTTGCGAAGCGCGACATAATCGCCAGCTCGCTGAACTCGGCCAATTAATCGAAGACGACATCGATGACATCCGTCTCATCTGCGTCGCCGGGCCTTCTAGCTCGGGGAAAACAACATTCGCAAACCGCCTTCGCATCGAATTATTAAGCCGGGGAATCCGTCCAATCCGCATTTCCATTGATGACTATTATAAGGAAAAGAAAGACATCCCCCTTGGTGCAGACGGGGAACCCGATCTTGAATCCATTGAAGCTCTCGACATCGAGACCTTCAACCAAAATATGCTCGATCTTATTAACGGGGAGACCGTTACGCTTCCAAAATTCGATTTTGAAATCGGAAAGCGCGTGAACGGACGAACACTCAAAGTCGGCAAAGAGGAGCCAATCATCATTGAAGGGATTCACGCTTTGAATGATGAATTAACCATCTCCATTCCAAAGAGCAATAAATTCAAAATCTTCATTTCCCCGCAAGCTCAAATCAATCTCGATGATCATAACCCGTTAAGCCTTACCGATTTGCGACTGGTCCGCCGCATTGTTCGCGATAAAAAATTCCGCAATTCCCCCGCAGAAGAGACTCTTAGCATGTGGCCAAACGTCCGTGCAGGCGAATTCAAATGGATTTATAGCACGCAAGAAGGGTCGGATTATGTTTACAATTCTTTCCTTCCTTACGAACTCCCAGTCATGAAGAAATACGCGATGCCGTTACTTTGCGCCATTGACAAAGAGAGCCAATATTATCCTGACGCACAGCGACTATTACGCATGCTCAAATTCTTCATCGATATGAGTGATGAATGGGTCCCAAGCAATTCGCTTATGCGCGAATTCATCGGGGGAAGCTGCTACGCTGACGTATGATACGAGAATCCTGGGTTACCAGGATTTTTTCTCCCCTAGCAGCGATGAACAACCATTTCTAGAAAAATCGTTCTTCACCTCGTACACTTTTTCTCACTTGGCGTTTTGTTCGAAAACGCGCCTTGAATTCAATTATGTTCAACTCTTGCACGTTTTTTAATTGAATTATGCGTATCAATTGCGCGCTTTGAGTATAAGAAGGGTTCACTTATCTGTATTAATGATTAGGGGAAAAGAAAAAAGACTTGCAAAGAAGAGCTCCCCGATACTCTAAAAGGCGCTTTTAGGCATGGCCGAAAACAAAAACCCTTTGATAATGTTGTGACGTCCATAACATGAAATCATAGCCAAGGGTCAAAGATGTTACAAAAAGGAAAAAGAAGAATCACGCCCAGTTATCGATTCTCTTTTGCGGATGAATTGGCACAAAAAATTATAAAAGCCCTTGATATATATATATATATATATATATATTAGACTAAATTCGTAAACGCAAAACACATAATTTAAAAAAGGAGGTAGGATGAAAAAAATAGTGATTTGGACATCAATTGTCTATTCCGTCCTTTTAATCATATCTATCATTTTTCTTTTCAACAACTTTACTGACTCGCCCAACACAAACTACATCTATCGCTTAGCATCTTTAATACTTTTCAGCTATTTTTTGTCTTTGCCATTGGTCTACGCAACATCGAAAGAAGTGAAAAACAATATTGTTGTCACACTGTTATTCGTTCTTTATCTCATTTTAGAAGGATTGTTCCTATATTTTTCCTTTTTTCTTTGTGGCGATCGCAGTTTTTTATTCAATTCTCAAATACGAAAAGATCACTTTACAAGCGCGCAGCATTATACGCAATACTATTGGATTTATTTAATTATTGTCGGTACCGTTTTTCCTATAGCGCTCGGCGTAAAAAGAGCCTGTGAGGTAAACGATGTTTGGTTTTGGCTTTTGATTGCTTTGATTCCACCAGCTGTTGCTATCGTAATAATAGTAGTATGCGTAATCCTTGCGCTCTTATTTATGGGTGTGATCGCTGGGGCGGTTGGGGGTGCTGCACATGCAGCAGGGAGTTCGTCCAATATGAGAGGAAACAATGATGCATTTGTTGATTCTCAAGGAAATCCTTGTAAACCAGGCGATTCATTTTACGATGCAACTGGAACATTAAGAAGAAGCGACGAATCTTTTATTGACGCAGACGGCATAGAAAGAGAGCCGGGCGATACATTCAAAGATTGGGCTAAATAAAAGGAGGGTTAAACCTATGAAAAACGCTAAATTATTATTTCTTTCACTATTAGTTTTGCCACTTTGCTCATGCAATATTTTTGGTGATTTAAACTCGAAAAACGAATCAAGCGATGATACTATTAACGGCATTGCTTATGTTAGTAAAATCGGAGAGACCAATGAACATAGTGGCGAATACGCAAGCAAAGACATCAACTATTACAAAGATGCCGACGAATTAATTACTGTTTGTCAAAACATCAACACAAAAAGAATGTTTTATAAGGCGTACAGAGGGTATTGCGCCGTGGGGCTCGCAAATATTGAAGAAAAATTTGGTCCTGTCTTAGTTGGCGAAGACCCCGTTCAAGTTTGCTATAAAAGTACAAAAAATGATGATATTATTGGTTATGCAGGCTCGTTCGAACTTAACAACAAAACGTTTTATTATTCATCAACTGAACACTTTGTCGAAGGAAAACTGAAGGGTGACAGAGGGTATGAGAACTATTTTTCATCTTTTACGACTTTAGAAGAGGTGGCGAAAGACATTGCAGAAAAAGCCACGTTCGTTTCGGTTTCTGAAGATTTAAAAAATAAATTTCAATACAAGGAATTAGTTACAGGTAATTACAGCATATCGGCGGGCCCCTATGCTGCGATGGGAGATAATTTGGTGTTACCAGCAAAATACAACAATATAGACATTATAGAAGTTGAAAAAAACGGGTTTTCAGGCCTTAAGAACATAAAAACACTAGAATTTGAAGATAAATCTCATTACAAGTCCATAGGCGATTATGCGTTCAACGGCTGCACCTCGCTCTCCTACGCCGTTCTCCCTTCGACGCTGACGTCGATCGGGTATGCCGCGTTCGACGGCTGCTCGAGCTCCCTCCTCGTCTTCGCCGGGTTCGACTCATGGGACAAGCCCTCCCGTTGGTTCTCCGGCTACCAGTCCAGGCTGTTCTACGGCTGCGCGGGATACGTCGTGTCCGGCGACTTCACGTTCGGCATCGACTTGGACGGCAAGGCCTTCGTCGCGAGGTACCGCGGGGATGGCGGCGACGTCGAAATCCCTGACGCCGTCTCAGGAAAGCCCGTCGTCGGCATCGGGAAGTACGCCTTCGACGGCTGTGCCATGCTGAGATCCGTCGCCCTCCCGAGCACGCTGAAATGGATAAGAGACTGCGCCTTCAGGGGGTGCGCGAGGCTCGCCAAGGTGGAGATCCCGGAAGGGGCCACGTCCATAGGCGATTATGCGTTCAACGGCTGCACCTCGCTCTCCTACGCCGTTCTCCCTTCGACGCTGACGTCGATCGGGTATGCCGCGTTCGACGGCTGCTCGAGCTCCCTCCTCGTCTTCGCCGGGTTCGACTCATGGGACAAGCCCTCCCGTTGGTTCTCCGGCTACCAGTCCAGGCTGTTCTACAAAGGCCAATGGCATTATTCGGATAACGGAACGCCAACGCCAAACGAATAAAAGCCTATTTACTTAGAGAATTATTACGTTTTTTTGAAGGATGAAAAATTAAATTCTCATCCTTCTTTTTTATTACCCGTTTCGAAATAACGCGCATTCTGTTTTATTGGTTGCAAGCCGAGATAATACTGGCGTTTCGATGAAATCTCCTAGTGCTACGTAAGATAGCGGTGCTGTGGATAGTCGTCGAAATGTACTGCCTATGTCAGCTATACTAAGAAGGGCCAATTCTTGATTAGTGAATTAAAAAATTCCTCCTCTGATTAAAAACAAACACCATATGCTTAGGTTCCATCCAAGAGTCGTTTCGCGACTCTCCGGTTTCTATACGGCTCAAAAAACGCCTGAATTGTCACTCCAACTAGTCATTTGCAAACTTGATTATGCCTTTACAGTAGAAATGGGCGTTTGTTTATTCTTCTAAATGGCTTTTGGGTGGCAATTCGTCTTTCTTGCCACTCGAAACAAGATTTTCAAAACGTTCTTTTTCGATATTATATGCTGCTAAAAGCTCACCGAAATAGAGGTGTCTCATTGCGACATATCGTTCTTGTTCTTCTTTGCTCACCGTGGATAAGTAAAGAGAGGAGAATATTTTTTCTAAACGGAAGAAGGATTCATAAAGATTAAGAATTGTTACGAGGTAAAAATAATTTTTGCGACTATAAATCAAAAGCGGAGAACTATGAGCAATCTCACTGCTCATCTCATACACTTTCGCGTATTGTCTTAATTCCGCACACCGCTCAACGCCATCGCGAAAATTGAGTTTGAATTCAACGTTATCGTTCACACCAGGAATCGCAAGAAGCCATCCATATTCGATATAGCGTTTCATGTCCTTGCTTTTGAGTCCGACTTTTTTCATTCCCTCTTTGATTTCCAAAAAAGTGGCGTCCGTCTCTTCTTTACTTAATCCCCCTCTGAAAGCAACTGCGTATTTAAGATGAGCAAGATAACGTTCAATAACAGGTTGGCCAAATTTGAGAAGCACAGCCAAGATGCATTCATTCTCGTGAAGTGTTCGCCATGTGGAAAAAGCCTCCGTCTCGAAACCTTCCGTTAATAAACCTACGATGCATTTCGCCATCGAAAAACCCTTATTCATAATATCGACGATAAGGGTTTCTTTTGGATCGCCTTGCTTATAATGGGAAAGCATCCCAAGAATAAAATTTAAATAGAGGGAGACGGTCGATATCTCAATCGAAAAGCGATTCGCGTAAGTGCCAGATTTATAATCAAGATGCTCATTGGTGAAATACTTGTCCACTGCCAAAGAGATAATAAGTCGTTCATAGTCATCATCTTCGTAAAGAGCTTCCAGTTTTTTGTCCGGATGAGTCATACGATAGAATTCATGCTCGTTCACGATATAAAGGATAAGAGGGAGCGAATTGATGGGCATTTTGGATAGAATATCGCTAGAAGAACGCAAATCAGAAGCCCCTTCCACCGCATCAACGTAAGAACGATATAAAAAAGGTTCAGCGTCTAAGTCCTGAAAACGGATGTTCGTTAAGTAGAGATGGAATTGTTCTTTCGTTAATACTTCGCTCATAAAAGTACCCCTATTCTAGTTCATGTTGAAAAAGAAGGCGAACAAAAGAAGTAGCCTTAGCGATATAAGCCCAGCTCTTTTCTCTCTTCGCCACTAAGCTTCCGGTACTTTTCGATATCGGGGTCGACAATATAGTTTCCTTCAATGGGCAAATCAAAAGACAAAGCCATGTTATGAAGCTCTCCAAGGCGAAGGGAAATAGGGAGCGCGGTCTTCAAGCCAAAATAAAGGATATTATGGTTTTCAAATATTTTCGCTAAATCAGCGGCTGGTTTATGGAGCAAATCGTGCTTAAGCAAATCATCACGTAATGGCATGAGCGCCTCTAGGCGATGAGAGGAATAATGTTTTTGGTTCATGAGTGAAACGATAAGCAAAGCCTCCTCTGCGATGAGAGGATCGAATTCGTATTCACTTCTCAAATATGAGATTGCGGCATCAGTATAGGAATAAGAAAACATGTCAATGATCTCGTCAACGGAATAAAAAACCACGTCCAATGTAGGCATATCTTTCTTTAACCCGGCGAAGAAAGCACGGCTTTCCTCTTTGCCAATCACGATGGCGTTTTGATAACGTTCGAATAAGTTCTCTAGTTTCATTGATATCATGGTTTGAACACCCGCGTTGCCTTAACGGCCATTTGCCATCCTCGATAAAGCTTCTTGCTCTCTTTCGGGCTCATGTTGGGGAAATAGCTCTTTGCGGCGGCTTGATTCAATTCAATTTCCTTTTTGCTCTTCCAGAATCCACAGCCAAGTCCCGCTAAATACCCCGCCCCAAGTGCGGTTGTTTCCACGCATTTTGGAATGCGAACTTCGCATTGAAGGATGTCAGCTTGAAATTGCATGAGTAACGAATTTGCACTTGCACCACCATCCACTTTCAAAACAGGGAGTTCAAGCCCCGCATCTTTTTTCATGGTATCGATTACATCTTTAGATTGATAAGCGATGGAACAAAGCGCGGCACGTGTGATATTATGGCGATCAGCCCCTCTAGTAAGACCAAAAATCGCACCTCTTGCCTCATCATCCCAATAAGGAGTTCCTAGTCCGACGAAGGCAGGTACGAAATACACTCCTGCTGTATCAGGACGCTTTCGAGCATACATCTCGCTGTCACAAGAATCTTCGAACCAGCGCGTTTCATCACGAAGCCACTGGACAATCGCTCCGCCGATGAAAACAGACCCCTCTAAAGCGTAGGTTGTTTCTCCATAGATGCGCCAAGCAATCGTGGTGAGCAAGCCATTCTTACTGCGCACGGCCTTTTGTCCTGTATTCATGAGCATGAAGCAGCCCGTCCCGTATGTATTCTTGCTTTCTCCTTCGTTATAACAACACTGTCCGAATAAAGCGGCTTGTTGGTCCCCCGCCACGCCGTAAATGTGTACGTCGTCGCAAAAGAAACTCGCCATTCCATAGTCGCAGCTATTTTCTTTTACCGTGGGTAACATATCTTTAGGGATATCCCACAAATCCAATAGTTCCTGATCCCATTTCTCAAGGAAAATATTGTATAGCATCGTTCTCGACGCATTAGAAACGTCGGTATAATGGCATTTTCCTTTTGTTAATTTATAAATGAGCCAACTATCGACCGTGCCAAAAGCAAGCTCCCCCATTTCCGCGCGATGCTGTGCCCCTTTGACGTGATCAAGAATGAATCGAATTTTAGAAGCGCTAAAATAAGGGTTCATCCGTAGACCGGTCCGCGAAGAAATCATGGACGAATATTTTGCCATGGAGTCGCATAATTTTTGCGTTTGTTTGCTTTGCCAAACAATCGCGTTATAAATCGCCTTCCCCGTTTTGCGGTCCCAAACAATCGTTGTTTCTCTTTGATTGGTAATGCCGATGCCAGCGACTTGTTTCATCGTCACACCGCTTTTGATGAGAAGTTCGTTAATGACATCAACAACGGAAATCCAGATTTGGTCTGGGTCTTGCTCAACCCAGCCTGGCTTTGGATAAAGGCAGTTCAAAGCTCGTTGTGCTTTATAGACTCCTTCCCCTTTATTGTTAATCAAAATGGCACGCGTTGATGTCGTGCCTTGGTCAATTGATAGAATGAATTTTTCCATGTACCCATTATAAGACGAAAAGAAAGCGCCTTGAAAGCGTTTTCACTATAAAAAAGAGCGGAATCACCGCTCTTTTGCACTAATGATTTCTAGAAGCCAAGAATCGCTCAATGTCTGGAATTTCCTTCACTATGGAGTTAGTAAGCACTTCACATCCATCATTTGTGATCAATAAATCGTCTTCAATACGAATGCCAATACCAAGTTCTTCGAAATAGAGCCCTGGCTCATCACTGATAATCATCCCTGGTTCAAGTGGAATGGCCTTAGAATCTTTCCCTAGTGGGTTAAGATATGGGTCATGCGTATCAAGACCAATCAGGTGGCTCACGCTATGAAAATAGACGTCAATGATGTCTTCTTTGTTCTTGAGTAGCCCTTCTTCAACGCAACGTTTTGCAAGGAAATCAATGGTAAGACGCTGTAAATCCGCGATGGTTGCACCCGGTTTTGCTTTTTCGATAACGAGTTTATTCGCCCCTAAGACAATGTCATAAATCTTTTTCTGCAAATCGCTAAATTTTCCGTTCGCAGGAACAGTTCTTGTCACATCGGCGCAATAGAAACCATTTCTCGCCCCTAAGTCCATTAAAACCAAATCATTTTCTTTAACAGTCCCTAATGGAGTTGGGTAATGCAAACAAGTAGCGTGTTCTCCGCTCGCCATGATGGTCGGAAAAGAAAGGCCTTGATAAGCATTGTCGTCATTGACGACGCGCAAAAACTCATCGGCAAGTTCATATTCTTTCACACCTGGCTTTAATTTATTCCAAACCGCGCTGATGGCGAGTTTCGTCGTCGCAATTGCGGAACGTAGTTCGTTCACTTCATTCATTGATTTCCGTAAACGAAGTGTTGTGATAAGTGGATAGCAATCCGCGACTTTCACCTCGGGGAAGAGCAATTTAAATTGCTCTTTGTACTGCTTCGTGCTTGTCGCATCGGCGATTTTAATTTCGCGGTCCAGATCAAGATAGAGCTGGTCCACTTCTCCATATTGACGAATGGCGGGATTGAAAATCGCTTCGATTTTTCCTGAAAGTGTGTTGCTCATAAGCACGTTGCTAAGCCCGCTAATCACATTCGCTTCAAGTGGAGTCAACCGTTTGCCATACCACTTCTCTTTTTTTGCATCAAAAGGAAGGATAAATAAGAATTCCTGCATCTCACCTTCGCTATTAATAAGAAGCAAAGCGCTTCCTTCTTGAGCGATTCCTGTGAGATAGTAAAAATTGCGATTCACCTCAAACGGCAAATCTTCGTCGGCACTCGAAACTTTCGGAACACCGCTAAAAACAAGCAAAGCGCTGCCACTATCCATCATATCGAAAAGACGCTGTCTTCTCGCTTCGAATTCATTTGCTGGAATCATCATTCAACCTCCGTTTAATCTGTATATCCTCTTGTGAGAGGATTTCCTCTTTCATCAGATTTCCCAATAAGGGCAAGAGTATCTTATCACTGCCCATCACAAAGAAGATGACTTTTGAATCAAAAATCGGATCTTTGATTTCAAAACCACTTTTGCTTGCAAGCCGCTTCCAATACTCAAAAGAAGAATAATCCAGTTGAAGTTTTGCTAAAATTCCTGGCACGAATTCGACTTTTTGCGCCTCTTTCGCACAAATTTTGCTTACATCACGATAACTTTTCGTCAAACGAGGAAGCCCTAATTTTGTCCCTCCAAAGTAACGAACGACAATGAGTAGGCAGCGATCAAGCCCTTCGCTTTTTAAGGCATTAAGGATAGGAAGGCCCGCACTGTGAGAAGGCTCTCCATCGTCAGAGCAAAATTCGTAGCCATCAAAGCGGACTGCATAGCAATAATGGGTCGCTTTCGGATAATCTTTCTTTGTTTTTACTAAATAGGAATCCACATCCTCTTTTTGATCCAATGGTGAAAGAATCGCGATGAAACGAGACCCCAAAACAGTAAGCTCGGAAGTTATGGAAGTAAGAACGCTAAGCTGCATAAATGGTTTTTGCGACATTAGAGAAAGCAAATTGTGTCTCTATTCCGTTAAGGTAGCCAGATCCTTGCACGTCTTGGAAATCAGAGATTGAAGTAATGGCTTCAGTAGACGAATTATACTTTTCAACGAAATAGAGATTCCATGTTAGTGCATCAACCATTTCGCCGAGATAGAAGATTTGAGAAAGCGTAAGAAGGTCTCCTTTATAACCGTCCAATGATGCCATCGTCGTTGCTGCAGCAGCTCTTTCGCTGCCGGTTGGCGAGGAATTCAAATGGGAAAGGACGCCAATGTTCTTTTCTATGGTCAAATATGCGCTCATCAAGGTGGAGGTCTTCTCGCTTTTGATTAGTCTATCAGCAAGGTCATAAGTGGAATCAGAGACAATCTTTTTTGCTGACGCTTTACGCGCAGACGAATTGCTTGGAGAACGCATCCATTCATGATTGCCGAGTAGGCTGGCTGCTTGTTGATTAGCCGCGTCTTTGATTGGACTTCCCAAATAGCTGCCATTCTTCGCATATTCACTTTGAACCAATATCATCTTTGCAAGCATTCCGCTGACGATTTGCTGTCCAAAAGCGCTAGAAGTTCCTTTGGCGGCTTTCAGTAAATTCGAGAATCCATTCGCATCGCCTATTTTTGAAAGCCCCAGCATTTTTGTCGTTGAAGCATCAATTGTGAAACCCGCTGCCCCCGTATTAACCATGATATTTCCATAGCTCGTGAGTGAAGTAGAAGAGAGGCTGGCGACTTCCACCTCCATCGGATTGTCATTGCCAATAACAACATCATTCAACGTTAAGGAGGTGAGATTACTCCGCAAGAAATTCTCCTCGTTAGCGTAAAAGGAATCACCTTCCTTGTTTTCGAAAACCTTAGAGATATTTTTATAAGGGGAAGAGAGTCCTTTCGCGAGATACTTGCCTAAGTCAATATCGTATTGTGCTACGCCTGGGTAGACAAATGAGAAGGAAAGCATGTGATCGAACGTAATATCGCGGCTAAGGAATTCAGGTGAATCATTTGCTGGTTCAATCCAATCCGAGGAAGAAGTTGAAAACGCATATCCTTGTTGGAAAAAGCCATTGCCCTTGTCAAGGAAACGAATAAAGCTTTCAATAATGCCTTCGCGATTGAGCAGAGTTAGATTATTCTGTTCATTCTCAAAACTTGGATAAGAATTGCTGGCGGGATCAACGACTTTCTTTGCGAAATCAATCAAACTTGGAATACCAGCCTCTTTCATGGCCGTCTTCCCTAAAAAATAATCGCTTGTGTCAAAAGTAATTTTAATGGTTTGAATGCTATCACCTTCAATTGTCACACAAGTGGGTCGTTTTTCTGACCATTGGATTGACGGCTCATAGCTAAAAACGTCACTCTTCCCAAGATAATTACCACGATAAGAATAGGAATAGCGAATATTATCGCCTGTAATTTCAAGTCCTGTAATAAAGCCGAAGGATGGGGAATTCTCGTCGCCAATAGCATAGGTTTTCACTGGATTGCTCCCAAAGTCAATGGCTTGCGTAATCGAAGTGTACGAATCCAAACGCATTGTCTTTAATAGCAACGACTCGATTTGAAGAGG
>ERZ808286.1598-NODE-1598-length-10895-cov-3.312085_pt1 | contig 10895 bp, 9 predicted proteins | sample MGYA00521276_ERZ808286 | MGnify/ENA primary metagenome ERZ808286 (study PRJEB31516, sample SAMN03275607) | gut metagenome | biome: mammalia-associated habitat; material: feces | host: Papio cynocephalus | place: Kenya | collected 2012-08-01 ... | reverse complement strand
TTTCTGTCGAGAATGTAATCTGTTTTTTCAGGTTCGCCTTCTATGTGGAAAGTTCCGTCTTCACTTTCAACAATCGCTTTTGAGCTTATCGAAGTTAAGTCGGTAATATTGTTTTTTGCCTGTGCAAATCCAGCAAACACAAACGGATGTGTCGCTTCCTGATTAGAAAGAGTTTCTAAAGTTTCTAGTTCTTCAGCTTCTTCCCGTTCATCTACCTTTTCAAATTCTGGCAAATTTTTAGACTCTTCTGATGTTTCTAAAAAGTCAGTCTTTTCCTGCTGTTCTACAATTTCATCTTCTGGCATTTGCATTTTTTGTTCTTTTTCGTTGTTATCCTCGTCTTCGTCCAAAAATGAAAAGTCTATTTTTTCAACTTTAAAATCTTCTGCAACCTCAAAGTCTTCATCAGAATCCACAATTTTTGGTTTTGGACTGCCAAAATTCAATTTCTCCCCGTCAGCAAATTGAATTTCAGTGTCGTCCTCATTTTCGATTTCATCAACCGGCTCAATTTCATCTGCTGCGCTTTCGATTTCATCTACCGGCTCAGCGCCATCTACACTTTCAACTTCGTCAATCGGCTCAGCATCATCTGCGCTCTCGACTTCTTCAACCGGCTCAGCGTCATCTTCGCTCTCTGCTTCTTCAACCGGCTCGATCTCATCTGCGCTTTCGATTTCATCTATCGGTTCAGCGTCATCTACACTTTCAACTTCGTCAATCGGCTCAGCGTCATCTTCGCTCTCTGCTTCTTCAACCGACTCAGCGCCATCTGCTGCGCTTTCGATTTCATCTACCGGTTCAGCGCCATCTACACTTTCAACTTCGTCAACCGGCTCAGCATCATCTGCGCTCTCTGCTTCTTCAACCGGCTCAGCGTCATCTTCGTTCTCTGCTTCTTCAACCGGCTCGATCTCATCTGCGCTTTCGATTTCATCTATCGGTTCAGCGTCATCTACACTTTCAACTTCGTCAATCGGCTCAGCGCCATCTGCGCTCTCAACTTCTTCAACCGGCTCAACATCGTTTGCACTTTCCTGCACATCGCGTTTTTTTGCGCTTTCCTGATTTTTTACTTTTATGTCAAGTTGACCGCTACCCAAGATTTCTTCGAGAACATTTTTTAATTCGGCGCTGTCTATTTTTACGCTTTCTGGAATTTGTGAATTTTTTGGTAAATCTGAAAAAATTGCAGTTTTAAAAAACTCTGTCCAGCCGTTTTCAAAAAGCGCATCAATTTCGGCAGGATATTTTTTTCCGAGACGGCCAAGGCTTTTCTTTATTTCTTCTTTTAACTCATTTTTTCGTTTTTGCAGCTCTTCGTCAGGAAGTCTTTCGTTGGACTTTTCGTACGATTCGGCAAAAATTTTCTGAAAATGGTTTATTCTCGCTTTTATTACGCTCAAATCATCGCGTTTTAAGTTTAAAATCAAAAAAATCGTCAAAAATAAGGTTAAAAAAACAAGCGCTAACAAAAGAATACGAAGTTCAAGCGAAATTTTAAACATTCCGCCGTCATAAACAAAACAGAGAAAACTAAAATTTTCTTCTCCTAAATCTACAATCTTCGTAAAAACCGCAAAATTGTAGTTTGCAGAAAGAGGCTCTTTATTTTCTCCAGCATTGTCCGTCGAAAATTCTTTTTTTTCAGAATCAATTTGCTCGCTTGATTCTTCAGTTTTATCCAAAAGAAGATATGTTCCTGTCAAATAAACATTCTGTTCAAAAAGTTCAGTCCGCCTGTCTTCAGCCAAATTCAAAACTTTTTTACGGACATTTTCGCGCAGCGCTTCGAGACCGTTCCCCAAAAGTTCAGAATTTGAATAAGGGAGTCCAAAAATATAACCTGCAAAATTCGAATTACCTGTAAAAAGATATTCCGCTCCATCTTTTTCCGAAAGGCTGATTTTGTTTTTTGAATACAAAAACCTTACAAAGTCCTCGGTTCCGCAATAAAAAAATACGTCTGCCGGCTGCGAAATTTTTCCAGAATTATCTTTTCCAATAAAAGGCAACGAATAAATTATGCGTTTTTTTTCAAAATCGTTAAAAATCTTGAATTTCCGGCCATTTTTGCAATCTAAAAGCTCAAATTCAACTTCCTGCCCGTTTTTTACGAAATTCGAATAATCTTCGTAGACCGTCGAGCGTTCATTTTGTTTTTTTTTATCGCTTCCAAAACTGCTGTAATGAATTTTTCGGCCGTTAGAATCAACAATGCGAATTCCTTGCAAATAAGGCGATGAAGAAAAAATCTTTGCACAAGCCGAAGCGCGCGACTTTACTTCCTCGTCAGACGAAACTGATTTTGTAAAAGAAAGCACGGCATCGTCCGAAGCAAAAGAAGCAAAACGCTCAAAGAGAATCTGATTATATTGTTTTTCCTGTTCCGAAAGTTCTCTGATTTTCTGTTCAATCGGTTTTCTTACAGCCGGCTGATAAAATTTTGCTTCAATAGAATCAAACTGTCCGGAAAGTGTAATCACCGAAAAAAAAGCAAAAATTACGACAGAAATCAGCAAACTTACAGAAAATTTCTGACTCGAAGTCAAAATTTCACCTGCAAATTAAAAAATATTTTCTCTATTCTATCTAAAATCGGCAAAAAAAAGTAAGGAATTCACTGTTTTTGTAAAATATTTTATACTATTTTTGTTATAAAATTTGCACTTTTATAAACGCTAAAACATGATAGAAATTGAAGAAGAACAGAATCAAAAAATAAAAGCTTTGCTTATTGGCCAGCCAGAAGTTCCACTTGCAGAACTCGAAGGTCTTTGCAAAACACTCGGAATAGAAACAGTCAGAAGCGTAAATTTGACGCGTTATGAACCTTCACCCGCCTATGGAATCGGCTCAGGAAAAGCTCAGGAACTTTGCGCACTTGCAAAAGAACTTAAGGCAGATGCAATAATTTTTGACTACATTCTCGAACCGCGAAAACAGCGCAACTGGGAAAAACTTTCAAAACTTGCAGTCTTTGACAGGCAGGAAGTCATTTTGCGGATTTTTTCTGCACGGGCGCAGACAAAAGAAGCAGTTCTTCAGGTGCAGCTTGCAAAACTCGAATATTCACTACCGCGGCTTGCCCACATGTACGGCGACTTTGCAAGACAAAGAGGCGGAAATTACGGTTCAAAAGGCAGCGGCGAAACCCAGCTCGAGCTCGATCAACGGCAGGTTCGCGACAAGATTGCGCTTGTAAAAAAAGAACTTTCTCAGGTTGTGCTCGACCGGCAGACACAACGCAAAAAACGCGGCAGAACGCCATGTCCATCCTGTGCAATAGTCGGTTACACAAATGCCGGAAAATCAACGCTGCTCAACGCACTCACCGGAGCAGATGTTTTTGTCGAAGACAAGCTTTTTGCAACCCTCGACCCAACAACAAGAAGGCTCAACTTAAAAGAAGGCGGCTCTATTCTTCTTACGGACACAGTCGGATTTATTTCAAACCTGCCGCATTCTCTTGTAAACGCCTTTAAATCAACTCTTGAAGAAGCAAAAAACGCAGATTTACAGCTAATCGTTCTTGATTCCAGCGATCCGAATGTTTTTGAGCAATACAAAACAGTCGTTTCTGTTCTTGAAGAAATAAAAGCAGATAAGGTAAAGCGAATAATCGTCCTGAACAAAACAGATTCTCTCGAAGAGGAAAGTCCGCAGGCAGTCCGGCTTTATGCCGGATTCAGCAATGCGGTAAAAATAAGCGCTTTAAATCATGCCGGGTTTGAGCAGCTCACTAAAAAAATCTGCGACAGCCTCTTAGGCAAAGTCCAAAACCTGATAATTCCAACAGAAAAACACGCGCTTTTAAACGATATCCGCAAAAACGGCATCTTGCTCACAGAAGAATGGCTTGCCGACGGAATCCACGTAAAGGCACGAATTGGGAAGGAATTTTCTATTTCGCAGGAAGAACAAAAGACTTACGGAAATTCAATTTTTGTAGCAGAATCAAACGAAAATTCTCCAAATTTAAAAAGAACAAAAAACAGGCTTTACTCAATTTTAGAGCCATTTTTGAATTAAATGCCGGCTCAGAAACAAAAGAATAATATGAACAAATTGAATAAAATTTTAACAGGAATATTAGTTTTTCTCGCAGCGATTGTTTTTTTTACAGGAATTACTTTTTCAATTTTGCGCTCAAAAAACAAAACTAAATACACATTGCCAGACAGCGAAAAAATATTTTTAAATCAGGCAGAGTTTAAAAGCTCTTCTTCTCAAAACAACAAGGCTTTTACAAAAATCGGAAAACTGCGCGCAGCAACAAAACCCGGCAAAAACGGAAAAACAAAAATCGTGCTTATAACGCCTTACATTGAATACAGCGACGACCAGGCATTTTACGAAGAATTAGACCGAAATCTGGCAAAAATGCGCGAAATAATACTCAATTATTTTTCTGAACGGACAGCCGAAGAACTGGCAAAAAAAAACGAAGAAAAAATAAATTCAGAAATTTTAGAAAAATTGAATTCGATTTTGATTTTGCAGAAAATTCAAAGGCTTTATTTTACAGATTTTTTGATTTTATAAAAAAATGTTTAATACAGCCCGGATTGAAGCCCCGTCAGTTTGAGCGGCTTAACGCCGCTCAAATGGAACGAACAGCGGAAGGGCGAAAAGCCGGAAAAGCTGCCGTCTAATTCCATAAATTCTGCGGATTTATCTGCTTGCCGTTTTTAAAAACTGTAAAATGCAAGTGCGGTCCTGTGCTCAAGCCTGTACTTCCTACATAACCGATTACAGAATTTTGAGTTACGTATTGATTTTTTACAGCTGCAATTGCGCTCATGTGTCCGTAAAGTGTTTTATAACCAGAATGATGCGTTACAATCACGTAATTTCCGTAAGTGTTGTTAAAACCAGTAGATGTTACTTTTCCGTCCATTGCCGCATAAATTCTAGTTCCCTGAGGACAGGCCATATCTACTCCGCTATGATAAGAACGCGCTCCTGTAAAAGGCGATTTTCTCCATCCAAAGGCGGAAGACATATACCATCTTGCATGAACAGGTTTTTTAAACAAATCTCCGTTAATTTCCTGGCGGGTAACCCAATCCAGATGAGCATCCGGCAAAAAAAGCATTGTTCCAGCAGAAAGAGAGTCGCTTTCCGAAACCTTATTCACTGCGCAGAGTTTTGCATTGTCAATCTTATATTTTTCAGCAATCGAAAGAGAAGTCTCTCCATCTTTGCGCACAGTGTACAGAATTCCTGGAATCGAAGGAATTTTTAAATAAGTTCCAATCTGCAAAAGCCTTGAAGAACGGATATTGTTTACAGAAATTATGGTATCTTCCGTAATTCCGAAATTTGACGCAATAACGCTAATCATATCTCCAGAATGTACGCGGTAAGAAATATAGCAAATCTCGCTCAAGTTCAAATTTTCTTCTTCAGCAAGAGCAACTTCGCTTTCCGAAACAACAGGCAAACCAGGAGTTTCAAAACCTCCCTGCCCGTTTTCTTCCTGCTTTTCAGGCTGTAAAAGAAGTCCAGCCGTCAAAACAACACAAAAAGAAGCCGCGGCGACAGAAAAACAGGCGAGAGCTTTCATGCTAAAAATTTTCTTTTTAAAACCAGCAAAATCAGTATTTTTAAATTTCATTTTTATCCTGTCTATAATACAAGCAATGCAATTGACAGATGCAATTGCAAAGCAAAAAAACAGCCTTAAACATTTTTTTTATTTATTCCAATAAGATAAGTTTCAAAACTTTCGGCACGGCAGGCAACAGGCTTAAAACCTTTTGCAGAGGTAAAAATTTCGCGCATCATTTTTAAGAGCGCCTGCTGGTCTCCGTTCTGAAAAACCTTTACAGCAAAATTTCCGCCCGGGCGCAACATTGTCTGGGCATAATAAATCGCCATTTTTACAAGCCCCTGAGAACGCGCAGTATCGACAATTCTGTTACCTGTTGTTTTAGGAGCTGCGTCGCAAACCACAAGATCAAAAGGACCTTCTTTTTTTATAGTTTCCAAAATAGCTTTGTCAGTTAAATCGCCCTGAATAAAAACAAGATTGTCGCCCTTGACATCTTTTGCAAGAGTATTCAAATCGCAGGAAACAACCTTGCTTTCCGGACTTAAATTTCTGAGCAAAAAGGTCGTCCAGCTTCCAGGGGCCGCTCCCAAATCCAAAACCCTGCTGTTTTTTTTGAGAATATGAAATTTTTCGTCAATTTCTTTTAATTTATAAACCGAACGCGCAGGATAGCCTTCCGAAAAAGCTTTTTGCGACCAAAAATCCGGCTTTTCATAACTGTTCGATGCCATAATTCTTAATCGGCAAATTTTACTCATTTTTTTACTGTTTTGTAAATGAAAGTTTACCGCTTTTTTTTGGATTTTTAAGGGGCGTGCCGGCAAAAAATTGCCGTCAGGCTTTCCAGGGTTCCGGCTTCCGCCTGCATTGCTACGCTTCGCTCCGCAACGGCTTCATAAGCCGCCCTTCCAATCCTTCACGCAAATCAAAATCACTCGTACACAAAATTTTGTTTTTGAGTTATAATAAAGCTATGAAACAAGAATTTACATCTCGACTTGAACAAATTGAACTCTCTCTACAAAAAATTCTGCCGCAAGAACTTAATGACAGCTGGAAAGAACTGTCTTTCGGAAAAATAGATTCGTGCATAAATCAGGAACATATTTCGGTTTTAACCCAGCCTTGCGCACACTTAGTTTCGCTTGGCGGAAAAAGGTGGCGGCCATTGCTTCTCGTGCTCTGCGCGCAAATGACAGCCCAGGCAAAAAAAACAGATGTAGATTCAACAAAAGCCTACGGTTTAACTCCGCTAGTTGAATTTGCACACACAGCAAGCCTTATTCACGATGATATAGAAGACGGAGCAGACACGCGGCGCGGAAAACCTTGCGCACATATTTCTTACGGAATGGACGTTGCCATAAACGCAGGGAGCTGGCTCTATTTTGAAGCAGCAACCGCAATAAAAGCGTTAAGTCTGTCTTCCGACGAAAAATTGCGTCTCTATGAACTTTTTCTGCAGGAACTGCGGCTTTTGCACCTCGGCCAGGCAATGGACATTAAATGGCACAGAAATCCAGACTTAATTCCTTCAACCGAAGAATATACAGCCATGGTTCGTAACAAGACAGGAACTCTCGCACGCCTTGCAGTCAAACTCGGAATTCTTGCAGGAGGCGGAACTGATTCAGAAATCGAAGAAGCTGGAAAAATCGCTCAGGATATTGGTGTTGCATTCCAGATTATTGACGATGTAAAAAACCTTACAACCGGAAATCCAGGCAAAAAACGCGGAGATGATATTGTCGAAGGCAAAAAATCTCTGCCAGTGCTTCTGCATCTGCAAAAAAATCCGCAGAACGAAAAAATACTTGCCCAGTATTTTACTCAGGCAAAAAATGAAGGAATAGAAAGCCCAGCCGTCGAAAAAGCAATTCAGCTTTTAACACAGAGCGGAGCGGTTGAGCAGGCGGCAAAAAAAGGTTCTGAACTTGTAACACAAAAAAGTCAGGAGCTTGCACTATTTTACGGAAGTAAAACAGAAATAGGCACCTTGATTGAAGAGCTTTTCAATTCAATGCGTTAACCACAGCAAAAACGGAAGTAAAAATATGCCGGCAAAAAAAGAAAATGTTTCACAACTTAATTCTCAGGCAATAAAACTTGCAGCCAACGGCGAATATCAAGAAGCGATTGCATGTTTTCAAAAAGCAATTACCTTGGAAAAAAACAACTATCGGCTTTGGTACAATCTTGGCGTTACTTACCGCGACACAGGCGACCTTTTGCGTGCAAAAGAATCTTTGGACAAGGCCTATTCAATCGAAGCCGAAGATGATCAAGTAATCGAAACGCTTGCTTTAATTGATTTTAACATAGGTCTTACAACAGAAGCGTTGCAATTCTGCCATAAAGGACTAGAAAACAACTGCAACAATTCAAGACTCTGGAACACACTCGGTGTAATATATTTTAATCTCGAAAAATACGAAAACGCTTCCGAAGCCTTTGAACAGGCAATTACAATCGATCCATATTATTATGACGCACTCTTTAACTTACGCGACACATATGAAGAAACAGGCAATAAAGTCGGCTACAAACTCTGCGATGCTCAGTTAAAAACAATCAAAAATTACGGACAAACAAATGCTTAATTTTGCTAGAGTCATTTCTGTTTCGCAAAATTCTCAAAAAGTTTTATTGGCTTCAGTTTTTTCGTCAGCTTGCATAAACTGCCCTTCTATAAGAACATGCAGGCACAGTACAAAGACATTTACCGCATTAAATATAAAGAATTTTAATCTCGAAGAAGGAAATATCGTCAGAATAGCCTTAAAAAAGCCAGTCAGAATTTTACAGGGGCTTTGTGCACTTTTCTTGCCCATAGCACTTTGCATTCTTGCTCTTGATTTTGCCCCTATTCTGTTTAAAATAGCAAATTTTCCAGCAAATATTCAATTTAACGAAACTATAAGGTTTTTGACAGGATTTTCAGCATTTATCTTAGGCGAACTGGCAATCTTTATCTTTAGCAGAGCAACATTCATACCATTGTCGCCAATAATAAAGCAAAAAATATAAAAAAAACGATGAGTGATACAGCTCACACAAAGCTCAATCATCGCTTTTTTGGTTTTAAATTTTTATTTTAATAATTTGCCATTGCCAGACTGCTTATTTCTTCAGCCATCTTGTCTAAGGCAACCTGTTTTTGAACAGCGCCAAGTTCCCATGCAACACGTGGCATTCCATAAACAATGGCAGATTTTTCATCCTGTCCCAAAGTCCACGCACCCTGCTTACGCATTTCTGCAAGCTCAACAGCACCGTCTTTTCCCATGCCGGTCATAATTACACCAAGAGCATTGTACTTAAAAACCTTTGCAACAGACTCAAACATAACATCTGCCGAAGGTCTGTGTCCATTTCTTTGAGGCAACCGGTTTGTACGAATCTGATATTTTCCAAACCCATTGTTTTCAACCACAATATGAAAATCACCCGGAGCAATATAGACATGACCTTCTTCAAGAACATCCTTATCTTCCGCTTCTTTAACACTCAAAGGACAAATTCTGTCAAGACTTGCAGCAAATTCTTTTGTAAAACCAGCAGGCATATGCTGAACAACCATAATTGGCTGTCTAACCCCAGGATTGATATTTGCAAAAACTTCACGTAACGCATTAGGGCCGCCAGTCGAAATCCCAATCGCAATCAGTTTAATTTTTCCAGGAGCATGCAACGGAGTAATAGCAACAATATTTTTCTTTTCACGAGGAATAAAAGTTTCAAAATCTTTTGGAATAGGCTTCGGAGGAGGAATTACGACATCTTTAGCTTTATCGCCAAGAGCCTCATGCAGTTTTCTTTCAATCGCCCGCTCCGAATTCAAGCGAATGTAGTAATCAGTGCTGTAAACATTTTTTCCATTAAAACGCGCCTGAGCTCCGCCATAAGAAGCAATCATTTCAATCAGACGGTCAGCAACAGAGTTTATATCTACAGAAACAGAACCGTTTGGCTTGGTAATAAAATCGCAGGCACCAAGTTCAAGAGCTTCCATAGTTACGGCAGCGCCTTTTTCAGCGATAGAAGACAAGATGATTACAGGAATATCAGGACCATGTTCTTTACGATAGCGAAGATATTCAATTCCCGTCATAACAGGCATTTCAATATCCAAAATAATAACATCAGGCTTTGTATATTCCAGTTTGCTTATAAGGAATTGCCCGTTCATCGCCTTATCAATAACTTTCATTCCAGGAGTATTGTCAATCACCCGCGAAATAACATTTCTCATTAACGCAGAATCATCACAAACCAAAACCGAAATGTCGTCCATTTTTAAATCTCCCATAACTAAATCGAAAAAAAATGCGCGCTCAAACAAAAATATATTTTCAAAGAGCCACAAATCAAATTCGTATAAGCAAAAATAATCTTTTTCTATAAGTTTTTCTGATAAAGACACGCCCAGTCTGTCTTTAAAAATTCGAATTTCGTATCCATTCCAAAGAGCGATTCAGAATGACCGATAAAAAGATAAGATTTCTTGCCCATAGCGTCCCAAAATCTATCAATGCACGCTTTCTGAGCTGCTTCGTCAAAATAAATCAAAACGTTACGGCAAAAAACAACATCAAGATTTCTCATACCAGAATCATTTCTAAGATTGTGGTAGTCGAATTTTATTGTAGAAATCAATTCCTTACAAACTTGATAACCGTTCTCTGTTTTTATAAAATACTTTGACAAATATTCTGGAGGAATCCCCTGAATTCTAGATTCCGGATAGAATCCCTGCTGACCAACCATTAGTGACTTCAAAGAAATATCAGAAGCCGTAATCTGGAAAGTATAAGGCGGCGGCAAGAGACTTTTTAGAATCATTGCAATCGTATAAGGTTCTTCGCCAGTAGAACAGCCGGCGCTCCAAATCTTAATAACAGTTCCGCCAGTTTTCTTTTTTTCTTCAATAATATGAGGAATTACATAATGAACAAGAGCATCAAAATGCGGCTGGTTTCTAAAAAAACGAGTCAAATTAGTAGTAACAGAATCGAGCATCGTTTTCATTTCGCCTTCATCAGACATAATCAAATTATAATAATCCTGAACCGAAGCCAGATTTTTTTCGCGCAATTTCTCCTTTAAGCGCGAATCAAGAATCGAACGGTTTGTTGCCGAAAAAGTAATACCGCTCTTGTCGTAAATAATTTTGCGAAATTTTTCAAATTCCGAATCAGTAAGTAAATCTGTCATATAAATATTATATCCCTGCAAACCCGAATTGTAAATTAAAAGACTTTTTTTAACAGAAAGTTAAATACAAAAACAACAAAAGGCAGGAGCACAGCGCGCGAAAAAGAGGCCAAAAGGCGGGCTG
>ERZ808286.1596-NODE-1596-length-10902-cov-6.809440_pt1 | contig 10902 bp, 12 predicted proteins | sample MGYA00521276_ERZ808286 | MGnify/ENA primary metagenome ERZ808286 (study PRJEB31516, sample SAMN03275607) | gut metagenome | biome: mammalia-associated habitat; material: feces | host: Papio cynocephalus | place: Kenya | collected 2012-08-01 ... | reverse complement strand
GCGATACACTGACCTACTATTTCGGTGCATGCTGGAGCGAGTGGTCGGACGGCGAGAAGGCAATGCCAACCGACGAGAGTTGGTTTGAGGCGGTGCGCGATTTCGCCAAGACACTGTAATGATAAAATACATAAACAAAACAGCGGTATAAAAGCAGGCTATCCTCTCGGTATCCACCCGACATCCACCTTACTTTTCTATACGGACGATACGGTGAATTTTATTTATGATTTTTATCAAATAAGCATATAATTATCCACGAATTAATCCTATAATACCACAGCAAGCAAAAGGAATTAATGGATAATTAATGGGGAATTATATGTTAATTAACGTCTAATTATACGATAATTAACGTTTATGACGTATTTAGTACTGCGTTTCTCTACGCTTGGCAATGTGGCGATGACGGTTCCCGTTATTGCATCGGTGAGCGCACTGCACCCCGATGACGAGTTTATCGTGGTGGCGAAGAAACGGTTGAGTGCTATGTACTACGGGCTGCCCAACGTACACTTTCACGAGGCGGAACTGACCTCAACAGGGAGTCTGTTGCGTCTTTACAAAGACTTGAAGCAGTACAAGATAGATGCGGTGGTTGACTTGCAAAAAGTGCCCCGCACGTGGTTGCTGCGAATGCTATTCCGTCTGCGTGGAAGCCGCACCTATAGTGTGGACTATGGGCGGTGGAAAAAGTTTCTCATCACGGTGTGCGGTTTGCGCCTGTCGCAGCCGCTACCTACTGAGTTTGAGCGTTACAGAGCCGCTTTTGGCAAAGCGGGGTTGGAGAGCGACGACCATTTCACCGCCTTGTCGGTAAACGAACCCGCCCGACAAGCGGTGGCGGAGCAGTTCGGCGAGAAACACGGCAAATGGATTGGCATTGCCCCTTTTGCCAAATCGAAATCGAATATGCTGCCATACAGGGTAACGAAAGAGGTGATAGCCCGCCTATCTTCAGAGCCCGAAACACGGCTGTTCCTGTTCGGAGCGGGACAGATAGAGTGCGAGATGCTCAGGCAGTGGGCAAGCGTTTTCCCCCGCACGACGAGTGTCGCCGGTCGGTTGCCGCTTGAGCAGGAGTTAGAACTGATGCGCCGTTTGGATTGTATGGTCTGTATGGACTCCGCCAACCAGCACCTCAGTTCGTTGGTCGGACTACGCGCCGTGAGTGTCTGGTGCGGCACCCATCCGAAATTAGGTTTTACGGGTTGGAAACAGGATACGAAAGATATTGTACAACTCGACCATATAGCCTGCCGCCCGTGTACGTGCCACGGGACAAATAGTTGCCGCTACCGCAATTTTGCGTGCAGAGATATAGATGCAGAACAAATTATAAAACGAATATATGAGTAAAATTATTTCATTGGCAAACCAGAAAGGTGGTGTAGGAAAGACCACGACGTCGATCAACCTTGCCGCCGCTTTAGCACAACAGAAAAAGAAAGTGCTTCTCGTGGACGCTGACCCGCAGGCCAACGCCTCCTCGGGCTTGGGCATTGAGATACGCGACCTCGAGAATACGATTTACGAGTGCCTGATCAACGGTATAGACCCGCATACGGCGGTTGTTCCGACATCGGTAGAGAACCTCTATTTGATACCGAGCCATATTGACCTTGTGGGCGCAGAGATAGAGATGCTCAATATCGACAACCGCGAGACGCTGCTCAAGAATATATTATCGCAGGTACGCGCAGAATACGATTATATCTTGATAGACTGCTCTCCGTCGTTGGGGTTGATTACCGTAAATGCTCTCACGGCAAGCGACAGCGTGATAATACCCGTACAATGTGAGTTCTTCGCCCTTGAGGGTATTGCCAAACTGCTCAATACGATCAAGATCATCAAATCGAAACTCAATCCGTCGTTGCAGATTGAGGGTTTCCTGCTGACGATGTACGACAACCGTTTGCGATTGAGCAACCAGGTGTACGAGGAGGTGAAACGCCACTTTGGCGACTTGGTTTTCAACTCCGTCATCTCGCGTAATGTCCGCCTGAGCGAAGCACCGAGTCACGGTATGTCGGTACTGGAATATGACCCGCAGAGCAAAGGCGCACAAAACTATGTATCATTGGCCAAGGAACTGATTCGCCGCCAACAATAATAAACAGAGCATTATGAAAAAGATGACAGGACTGGGGCGCGGTTTGGACGCCCTGATTGATACGACCCATGTGGATACCAACGGCGGGAGCAGCATCAGCGAGGTGGAACTGAGTAAGATAGTAGCCAACCCCGACCAGCCGCGTCGTAACTTCGACGAGGACGCCTTGGCGGAACTGGCGGACTCTATCCGCGAGCACGGCGTTATCTCGCCTATCACACTGCGCAAGAATGACGACGGTACCTATATGATTATTGCGGGCGAGCGTCGTTTCCGTGCATCAAAGATGGCGGGACTCAACTCCATTCCCGCCTATATCCGTACCGCCAAAGACGAGCAGGTGATGGAATGGGCATTAATTGAGAACATTCAGCGCGAGGATCTGGACGCTATCGAGATAGCCCTTGCTTATCAGCGGCTAATGGACGAGTACCAACTGACACAGGAGCGTATGTCGGAGCGTGTGGGCAAGAAACGCGCCACCGTGGCAAACTACCTGCGCCTGCTCAAACTGCCCGCCGAGATACAGATGGGTATCAAGGAGAAAAAGATTGATATGGGACATGCGCGTGCTATCCTCGGTTCGCAATCTACCGAGCAGCAACTGGATCTCTATCAGCGCATTCTCTCCGAGGGGCTGTCCGTGCGCAAGGTGGAACAGTTGGTCAGCGAGGACAAACCGCAGAAACCCGCCAAAGCAAAAGCCGCCAAGAAAGAGAGCAACCCGCAGTATCTGCAACTGGAACAGCAACTCGGTGAGGCTATCGGCAAAAAAGTGAAGATTGCAGACGGCAAACTGACCATATTCTTCAACGGAGAGGAAGACCTCTATTCCATATTGGAGCGTTTACATTGAAGCGTCTGCTGACCATATTGCTTGCCGTGGTTCCGTGCCTTGTATTGGCGCAGAACGATGTTATCTACCACACTCCCGACACAACATCCGCCGATGAGGAACAGTACCGCTATTATGTAGATTTGACGCGGCATCCCGATGCGCTCAAGGCGGTTTGGCTGGGGGCTATTATACCCGGCGCAGGTCAGATTTACAACGGCAGTTACTGGAAACTGCCCATTGTCTATGGCGGACTGATGGGCTGCGGTTACGCTATTTCGCTCAACCAGTCGCGGTACAACAGTTACAAGACCGCCTACCGCGACCTGTACAACGATGCACTGGCGGGATTGGTGACCAACGACCCTGCGAAGTCCTACAATGCCATTTTGCCGGAGGGCTATGACATTGACCGTCTCGGCGGTGTAAGCAAATACACCTCCACCCTCCAAAACTGGCAGAGCAACTATCGCCGCTATCGCGATTTGAGTATCGTAGCCACCATTGTTGTCTATGCCCTCTCGTTAGTAGATGCATACGTGGATGCCCAACTATTCGATTTTGATATTTCACCCGACCTCACACTCAATGTGAAACCGCAGATTTACTACGACCTGCAGCAACAGCGCAGTGCTGAGGTAAAATTAGCCATAACATTTTGAAAAAACACTTTCTATTCATATTGTGTGCGCTATGCACATGGGCGTATGCCGATGAAGCGGAACCTGCCTTGGAACCGGAATCACAGATAGCCGATTCGGTAGAGACTCTCCGCATTGACACTCTCGAGATAGATTCTATCGAGCAGATCATCGAGTCGATGGCAGACACGTTATCTTTGATCAACACGTTTTCACAACAATGGAGCGACACCTCTCTATCTGATATTGATTTCCGTATGATGGAGTGGGCTATGGGGTGGCTTGACACTACGGAGTGTGAGGCATACAAAGATACCATAGTTCTGCCGGATTCCGTCTATAAAGCCCGCTTACAGGCTCTGCCATGCGTAGTGGAACTGCCCTACAACCAGATAGTAAGGAATTTTATATTGCGCTATGTACAGCGCGGGCAGAAGCAAGTGGCACGTATGAAGCGTATGTCGGAGTATTACTTCCCAATTTTTGAGGAGGCGTTAGATCGATATGGGTTGCCCTACGAATTGGAACTGATGCCTGTCATTGAATCTGCTCTCAACCCGCAGGCACATTCCCACATGGGTGCAGCAGGACTATGGCAGTTTATGCCTGCTACGGGAAAACGCTACGGATTGGAAATCAATTCCCTGGTGGATGAACGTATGGATCCTGTCAAATCGACCGATGCGGCCTGCCGTTTTCTCAAAGCAATGTATGATGTGTTCCAAGATTGGAATCTTGTCATTGCCGCCTACAACTGCGGTTCAGGCAATGTCAGCAAAGCCATTCACCGTGCGGGAGGCAAACGCGATTTCTGGAGTATCTATCCCTATCTGCCCCGCGAGACCCGCAGTTACCTGCCTATCTTCATAGCCGCCAACTACGCAATGAACTACAGTGATGTACACGGGATTTGTCCTGCTCCATTGGAAAAGATTATGCTCACCGATACTATCCGCACCACCCGCCGGCTGCACTTGGAACAGGTCTCTGCCAAATTGGATATTCCGATGGACGAACTGCGCCGTCTCAACCCGCAGTACGTGAGGGATATTTTGCCGGGAGGCACACCATACGCACTCTGTCTGCCCGCAGAAAAAACAGGGTTGTTCATTGAACGGCAAGACAGCATCTATGCCCACAAAGCAGACCAACTGATCAACAACCGGCGTGCCGAAATAGAGATGGCAAAGGTAACTGACATCTCCGGTGCATACCGTGTGAACGGTGTTACCTATTATACCATCAAAAACGGTGATACGCTCGGTGGTATTGCGAGAAAGTTCCGTTGTTCCGTGAAGCAACTCAAGGCGTGGAACGGATTGAAAAACGACAATATCCGTGCCGGACGCAAACTGAAAATATACAAGTAGGTGGTTGAGAAAACAACACATAACCAAGACAGCCCTTATGCTGCAGCAGACCGTTTCTACTCCATCCGCGAGGTGATGGAGCGGACTGGTTTGCCCGCTTCCACATTGCGCTATTGGGAGAGCCGGTTTCCGCAACTCGCCCCCCGCAAAGACGGACATGGCAACCGTTACTACAAACTGTCGGAGATTGAACTCATCGAACGCATCAAGTATATCCGCAATGAACTGAAAATCACGCGTATAGAGGCTATTCGGCACGAACTTACCACCAACCAAAAACAATCAGACAACAAGCAACGTGCCACTGCCATTCTGGAACGTTTACGCCAAGAACTCATTGACCTCCGTTCGATGATATAGCAGCCTATGAAACCATTCTGCAATTATCGTACCTGTATATAACCGTCTGCAAAAGGAGTAATCTAACTATCAATCAATAAGCCTATGCAAGAGCGACATAAAGACCATAACCGTTATTTCAACGAACAAGCCGAGTGTATGCGGCGGTTTGTCATCCCCTATATAGAGCGGCAACGTCCCGTTACCCCCACTATGCGCGTCTTGGAGATAGGCTGCGGCGAAGCGGGAAACCTGCTTCCATTTATGGATATGGGGTGCGAATGCGTGGGGATAGACATAGACCGGCCCAAGATAGACGTGGGCAAAACACGCTTTGCCGGACACCCCAACGCCACACATATCCACCTTGTATGTAACGATATCTACAAGGTACGTCCCGAAGATCTTGGGGAATTTGATCTTATTATACTCCGTGATGTGATTGAGCATATCCCCCATCAAGAGCAGTTCATGAACAATATGAAGCGTTTTATGAACGCTCATACCATCGTCTTCTTCGGTTTTCCCGTTTGGTGCAACCCCTTTGGCGGTCATCAGCAGGTTTGCCGCAACCGCTTCCTCTCGCACTTGCCTTGGTTGCACCTTCTCCCGCGCCCGATCTATCGCGGACTTCTCCGCTTGGGGCATGAGTCCGAAGGTACTATCAACGGACTTATGGATGTCAAGACCACAGGTATCAGTATCCAACGTTTCGAGCGGATTCTGCGCAACGAGCATTTCCATGTGTTGCAGCACACACACTATCTTATCAACCCGAACTACGAAATCAAGTTCGGTCTCCGCCCGCGCGTTGTTCCCTGCTGGCTGCAAATACCCTACATTTCCGACTTCTATACCACCGCAATGTATTATCTTGTGAGTTTGCAGGCATAACAATTTGCCCCTGCTGGTTGCATATATTGGAAATTTATCGTAACTTTGCAACTCATTTCGGCTATACATAAAAAATATGTCACTACAATGCGGTATCGTAGGGTTGCCCAACGTGGGCAAATCAACCCTTTTCAACTGCCTGAGCAATGCAAAGGCACAATCGGCAAATTTTCCATTTTGTACCATAGAACCCAATGTCGGCGTTATCACCGTACCTGATGAACGGCTGATCAAACTCGGCGAACTATGCAAACCGGAACGCGGGGTGATACCCACCACGGTGGAAATTGTGGACATCGCCGGATTGGTCAAAGGTGCCAGTCAGGGCGAAGGGCTTGGCAATAAATTTCTTGCCAACATCCGCGAGACCGATGCAATTATCCACGTGTTGCGCTGTTTCGACGATGAGAATGTGGTACACGTGGACGGCTCCGTTGATCCCGTCCGCGATAAGGAAATCATTGATGCCGAACTGCAACTCAAAGACTTGGAAACGGTGGAATCACGTATTCAGAAAACCGAAAAACAAGCCAAAGCGGGCGGAGACAAGCAGGCAAAAATTGCGCTGGAGGTACTGTACAAATACAAAGAAGCCCTTTCTGAAGGCAAAAACGCTCGTTCCGTAGAATTAGACAACAAAGAAGAGGAACTGGCTGCCAAAGAGATGTTCCTGCTTACCAACAAACCGGTGATGTACGTCTGCAACGTGGACGAAGCCTCGGCTGTGGATGGCAACAAGTATGTGGAGCAGGTCAAAGAAGCAGTAAAAAACGAGAATGCACAAGTGCTGGTGCTGGCTGCAAAGATTGAAAGCGAGATTGCCGAACTTGAGACTTACGAAGAACGCCGGATGTTTCTCGAAGAGATAGGTCTGAAAGAATCCGGTGTAAACCGCCTTGTCAAAGCCGCTTATGCATTGTTGAATCTGCGCACATTCCTGACCGCAGGTAGCGATGAGGTGCGTGCGTGGACATTCAAAGCCGGCAGCAAAGCCCCGCAATGTGCAGGAGTCATCCATACCGATTTTGAACGGGGGTTTATCCGTGCGGAAGTCATTAAGTACGATGATTTTATTGCGCTGGGCGGCGAAGCCGCTTGCCGTGCGGCAGGAAAACTCGGTATCGAGGGGAAAGACTATATCGTACAAGACGGCGATATTATGCATTTCTTGTTTAACGTATAAATTGTCATACTATGTTTGATTTTCTAAACACTTGGTTGCAAGCAGGCGGTTGGCTTGTGGCGGGCGCATTGATTGTGGTCGGTTTCGTCCTGCTTATCTTGGGGGCGGACTGGCTTGTAGACGGCGCAAGCGGTATGGCAAAGCGTTTCCGTGTCAGCGACCTGGTTATCGGACTGACCATTGTGGCTATGGGAACGAGTATGCCTGAGTTTGTAGTCAATATGGTTTCGGTCAGCGAACATTCCACCGACCTTGCCATCACCAATATCGTAGGCAGTAATATCCTCAATGTTTTTCTGATTCTCGGCAGTACTGCCCTGCTCTACCCTATCAGTTCGCAAGTAACCAGCCGGAAAGTGGACATCCCGTTGGCGTGTCTTGCCGGCGTATGTGTGCTTGTATCCGGATTATGCTGCAACGGCATTATGCGGTGGGGCGGTATCGTGCTGCTGATGGTATTTGTGGCATATATAGTTTATACGCTGCGCCACGCCAAAGACTATGCCGACAACAATGACAATTTCAAACCTGTCAGTATCGGGAAAGCACTCGCTTTGATAGTACTCGGACTGATCGGTTTGATAATCGGAGGACAAATGATTGTCAAAAGTGCTGTACATATCGCCACGGAAGCAGGTGTTAGCGAGGCTATCATAGGTCTGACGATTGTGGCACTCGGCACCTCATTGCCGGAATTAGCCACTTCGCTTATGGCGGCAGCAAAGAAAAACTGTGATATTGCTCTCGGAAACGTCATCGGAAGCAATATATTCAATGTGTTCTTTATACTCGGTTGTAGCGCAACCATAGCACCGCTGCCCGCTTATAACGGATTTATCTTGGACAGCCTGATGGCGGCACTTGGCTGTTTTCTGGTATGGATATTCGTAATGACCAACAAGAAACACGAGATTCGTTGGTGGCATGGAGTGATTCTGTTGCTGATTTATGCCGTATATCTCGGATATCGATTGGTCACGGCATAAACATATAAAAACAGGGGAAAATAAATTTATTTTATCCCTAATTCATTGAGAACTTGACGGTTAAATGCGGTACGTTCTTTATCGCAGAACCAGCCCCACTTGTTAAAATAACGGCACATATTCACAATGTGAACCCACAGAAGGCGCATACTATGGTATGAGCCTTTTTTGTGGTTATGCACAATCGTAACGGCAGGATAATAAAGTGTCAGATAATCGCGGTGGATAGTACGGGTCAGATCAATATCTTCCGGATACATAAAGTACCGTTCATCAAACAAACGCGCTTTCAATGCCGCCTCTGTACGCAGCAGCATAAAGCAACCGCTCAGATAAGGGACATTCATCGGGCGGTCATATCCAGACGCACGCAGTTCATAGCGGGCATTGCGTCTCTTCGTCAGCAGATTGGGCAGAAATCGTCTGGCAAACACATCAAACGGCGTGGGAAGCAGTTTGCAGAGATATTGCGTCTCCCCTCTCGGATATACCACATGCGGCATCAACTGTCCTACCAAAGGCTGCACCTCCATAAAAGCACATAAAGTCTCTATGTCTTCCGCCCGCAATACTATATCCGAATTCAGCACAAGGTGATACTTTATACCGTCATAGACGCTTTCCCGCAGGGCTATATTATGCCCCCTGCCATATCCTATATTCTCTCCCGTAAAAACATACTCCACTTTCTCGATTGGCACCGGCTGCAAAACGGTCTCGTCCGCCTGCAACTCCGAATTATCCACCAAATATATTTTATGTATATATACAACGCGAAGCAACTCCTCTACCAGAGGAATTACTTCACCTGCCCAATCGGGATGATATAAGACGATGGACACATTCAGCATTACCACTACCGGAAACTATAACATCTCAGCCAACTCGCGCCGGCAGAACCATGCCGCCAGAAGAAGAACGAATACAAGTGTCGAAAGAATGGCTGTCCTGAACGGGTGAGGTCCCGTCTTTTTATACACAATAGTCGGTTCCGACAATGTAACAAAAGGTTTTCTCACCACCATCTGCCCTTGATAAATCACCTGCTGTCGGTGAAACGACTCGTATATCTGCCTGTACTTGTCAACATCGGCAGAATGAGTGCGCATCGCCTCTTTCAAATCGTTCTCCGCATGGACGGTAAGCGTGTCTATATGACAGAGTATGCTCTCTATTTTTTGTGTCTGGTAGCCCGTAATCAAGGCTTCCAATTGATTTTCCACATGCTTGGCAACCTGCGCACTCACCAACGGGTCTTGCGTTACCACATCTATCTTCACTATACCCGTACGCTTGTCATACGTACAGGTTATCTGTTGGCGCATTACATCCATAGTACCCGCCTGTCCTGGTGTCAGATATACGGCTTTATTCACTGTCGATGAAGCAGGTGTACCCTGAACCTGTCCCTTGAACAAGCGTATTATGCTGCCTTTTATGCGTTGAGAAAGCGGCTTGCGCATATAACGGTTGATATAATCCGAATAACTGCCGGCAAACTGCCCGTCCAACGTACTGACCTCGGCGGAACAAAGCGATTTGAGCAACTGGGACGAAGTAACCAAATCACTGTAACTGAATTCATTGATACTACTCTGCGTTTGAAACAGCCCCAGGTCATACTGCTCCGGACTGTTAATGGTCAGCATTCTGTCACCGTCAATCGCACGCTGGTTCTCTACTTTCAGACTCCAACTGCTCTGATAGGTCTTCGGAACACAAAACATAATAACGAGAACCAGCACAAAGCACACGGGTACAGACCAATAGAACAGTACACGGTGTGTTCGCAAGTGATGAGCCATCCGGCTATATAATGATGTAGTATTAGTATCTTGAGAATCCATAAAAGCAAGAAATGAATTAGACGGCGGAATGGTATTTCCGTAAAAATGTTGGTTGGTGTCGGTAAAAATAAGTCCAAAACTCACGTCTTGGACTTATTTTCGTGCAGCGTAGTAAAATTACTCTGCTGCGTTCTCTTGGGGAGCCTCTGCAGCGGCAGCCTCTTGAGCAGCCTCTACTGCAGCGGCAGCCAATGCATCAGCAGCCTCCTGGCGTTTCTTTGCCACTTCGGCAGCCTTAACCTTGTTGCTCTCCACTTCTTGTGCAAGCAAAGCCTTTGCTGCGGCTACCTTCTTGTCTGCCTCGGCTTGGCTGATCTTACCGTTCTTTGCATCTTTCTGAGCCTTCCAAGCGTCAAAACGCTTCTGAGCCTCTTCCTGACTGAATGCCCCTTTGGCCACACCGCCGTTCAAGTGCTTCATCAGCAACACACCCTCACCGGAGAGAATGTTACGCACGGTGTCTGTCGGCTCCGCACCTACATTCACCCAATACAATGCACGCTCAAAATTGAGAATTACTGCACTCGGATTGGTGTTCGGGTTGAAAGAACCGATACGTTCGATAATTTTGCCATCACGTGGCGAGCGGCTGTCTGCTACTACAATGTGGTAGAAAGCATAGTCTTTGTGACCATGACGAGCCAAACGAATCTTTGTTGCCATTTAGACTTTTGTTTTGTGGGCTACGACT
>ERZ808286.1595-NODE-1595-length-10904-cov-6.982579_pt1 | contig 10904 bp, 6 predicted proteins | sample MGYA00521276_ERZ808286 | MGnify/ENA primary metagenome ERZ808286 (study PRJEB31516, sample SAMN03275607) | gut metagenome | biome: mammalia-associated habitat; material: feces | host: Papio cynocephalus | place: Kenya | collected 2012-08-01 ... | reverse complement strand
TATGCCGACTTCACTCCGATTGACGGGCTCAAGATTACCTTAAACGGAACAGTGACCGACAACGAATGGAACAACACCTCAAAAGTTCAACCATTCTATGGGAACACGGCTTCTACCTACCCTGGAGGCTACATCTCAAAGACAGCGTATCAGACATTCACTCTGAACTTCCAGCAGATCGTCAACTACACCAAACAGTTAGGCCGGCACAACATTTCCGTGATGGCCGGACATGAGAACTACAAGTACAACTACAACTACGTTTGGGGTGACAGGGAGAACATGTTCTCTTACTTCGGGACAGACGAACTCAACGGAGCTGTCAAAGTCATCAAGAACGGCAGCTCCACGAGCCGCTACAACACCGAAGGCTGGTTCAGCCGCGCGATGTACAACTTCGATGAAAAGTACTTCCTCTCGGCCTCATACCGCCGCGACGCGTCATCCAGATTCCATCCGGATCATCGCTGGGGCAATTTCTACTCGGTCGGTGGAGCATGGACCATCAACAAAGAGAACTGGTTCGATGTCAACTGGATTGACATGCTCAAGCTCAAAGCCTCATGGGGCCAGCAGGGCAACGATGACATCGGAGACTACAGGTACACCGACACCTTCTCGATTGACAACGTCAACGGCCAGATAGCTCTTGTCCAAAGCGGAGTCGGAAATCCGAACATCACATGGGAGACCAACAGCAACTTCAACACCGGTCTGGAATTCGAGATATTCAAAAGCCGCCTTACCGGTAGCGTTGAGTATTTCCATCGCAAGACCACTGACATGCTCTGCTTTGTCTATGTGCCGATGTCAGGTGGTTACGGTGGTTCCTACGACAATGTCGGAGACATGATGAACAAGGGTGTGGAACTGGATCTCCATTTCAATGTCATCAGGTCCAAGGATTTCAACTGGATGATCAATCTTAACGCCACCCATTTCAAGAATAAGGTGCTTATGCTCCAGGAAGACAACAAGAAGAACATCCTTGACGGTCATCCGGGCTATGTCAACGGCAACTATTTCTACGGTGAGGGCCTTTCCATCCACACATTCCGCATGAAGAGGTTCGCCGGGGTGTCGGAGACTGGAGAGTCGCTGTGGTACCAGTTCAATGAGAGCACAGGTGAGACCACCACAACCACATCCAACTCAAAGGCCACTTACTACAACTGCGGAAACGCTGATCCGGATCTTTATGGAGGTTTCAGTACCACGCTGAACTTCAAGGGATTCGATCTCTCCGTCAACTTCAACTACAGCATAGGAGGGAAAGCCATCGACAACGGCTACATGTCTCTGATGAACAACCCGTCCAACGGAAACACAGGATTCGCTCTCCACAAGGATCTGCTTGACGCATGGTCTGAGACCAACACTGACTCATCTATCCCTCGTTTCCAGTACGCTGTCAAGGATGTTGACACCAGCGTGTCCTACCTGTCTGACAGATTCCTTACCGATGCCGGCACACTTACCCTTCAAACCATCAATCTTGGCTACACATTGCCTAAAAACTGGGTGTCCAAGATGGGGCTCAGCAGCCTTAGGATCTATGTGTCAGGAGATAACCTTTATTACTGGAGCAAGCGGAAAGGATTCGACCCACGCGGAAGTTTCTGGGGAAGTTCCTCCACTTCATCATACTCACCGATGCGCACATTCACCGGAGGCCTTACTGTTCAGTTCTAGATAATTTAAGCGACAATGAATATGAAAAGATACATTTACATCTTGACTACCATCCTTTGCTCCACATTCTGCGCAACTGGATGTATCGAGGAGACTTTCCCAAGCGACACCGCCACTCCGGATCAGATCCAGGGGGCATCGTCTTTAGCGCACTTGACCAACAGTCTCCCTGCATTTCTTGTGACATGGAACACCTACGGAGGAAGTGATTATCTGACGGACTGGGGATATCCTTGCCAAATGTACATGCGCGAGATCATGGGAGAGGATTTCCCGATGGCCGACAACGGTTACAACTATTGGATTTATACGGAAAACGCGACATCCTTGCGTTACACCTACTACTATCCTTACTACTATTACTACTCCTTCATCAAGAACGCGAACAATGTCATTTCGCTGAGTTTATCGATAAATCCTGATGAGAATGAGGAAGTAAGACACTATCTCGGTGTTGGTCTTGGCTACAGGGCCATGCTCTACCTTGACTTGAGCCGTCTTTTCGAGTACCGCGCGACCGGAATCTCATCGCTTGACAATGAAGCCAATGAAAAAGGATGCTTCGGAGTGACGGTCCCTATCGTGGATGAGAACACTACCACAGATGAGTTGACAAACAATCCTTGCGCACCGTTCTACACCATGTACCGCTTCATCATGAACGACCTGAATCGTGCGGAAGAATGCTTGAAAGGATATTCAAGGACAAATAAGTCTTTCGTGGACCAGAGTGTCATCTACGGATTGAAGGCTCGCCTGTGGCTTGAGATGGCGACCCGCTTCGAGAAGGATCCCCAGGCCCTGGCGAAACAGATCGAGGCTGACAATGATTCCGATGGCTACGGCAAAACAGGGATCACCTCCGCCAACGATTGTTATGCGAAGGCCGCTGAATATGCCGGCAAAGTCATCGCGAACGCTTCCTACTCACCTCTTACCCAAGATCAATGGAGCGATCCTCAGACAGGCTTCAACAGCCCTCAACCATCATGGATTCTGGGGACCTCAGTCACAAGCAAGGAGCAGATAGACGACATCTACTGGAGCACCTTCCTTGGTTACATGGCATCCGAAGCTGACTGGGGCATGACAAACATCAGCTACAATGCTTACCGCTGCATCGGTGAGGCCCTCTACAGCAAGATTTCCGACAGTGACTGGCGGAAGAACAGTTGGGTATCTCCGGATGATGCCGGCAAGAACCCTGCTCCCGCAAAATATCGCACATCCGTCTCCGAGACAAAATGGAGCGAGATTCCGGCCTACGCCAATCTGAAATTCCGTCCCGGCAGCGGCTCCCTGACGGTTTTGGAAACGGGTCTTATCGCCAGCCTGCCTCTGATGCGAATCGAGGAGATGTACTTCGACTATTTCGAGGCTGTGGCCCACACTGAAGGAGTAGCTTCAGCTTCGTCGAAGCTTCAGGAGTTCATGAACACCTATCGCTACACCGATGGTTCCTACACCTGCACAGCAGCCGATCTCGACTCATTCATCAATGAGCTTATGATCCAACGCAGAATCGAGTTTTGGGGAGAAGGCATCAACTACTTTGACTACAAGCGCTTGGCCTTGGCTGTCACAAGGAATTACGAAGGCACCAACTACGAGACCGAGTACAGGCTGAACTCTTACAAGGGCTATGTCGCCCCATGGATGAACTACATGATTCCTGAAAGCGAAAAAGACCGCAATCAGGCCGTCATCATCTCGCCGAATCCGTCAGGAGTCATCACAGTGCAACAATAACTAAGAGGAGAAATCAAAATGAAAAGATTCAACGAATATATCTACGCGGCAGCGGCTGGAATCGCGATTCTCTTGTCCGCATCCTGCGACAAGAATGACAGTTACGAAAAAGGTCCTGAGACCTCACCAGACTGCATTTCCGCATATTTCCCATCCTCAAACCAGGCAGATTACACACTGACTCCGGAAGAATATTCAGCGTCTGACGTCCTCTCGCTGACCGTGTCACGCACAGTCTCTGACAACGCGGCCTCAGTGCCTGTGATTGTCGTGTCAAAAGACGATGTGTTTGAAGTTCCTTCGACAGTGGAGTTCAATGCCGGAGAGTCTGAAGCCAATCTCGACATCAAGATGAACGGTCTGGAGCAAAAGGTGGACTACACTTTCACCGTCAGGCTCGGAGACGACCATGTCGATCATTATGCCGTTCTGGATGGCTCTGATGTGTTCACCGGAAACGTTGTGATCGCCCGTTGGGTGAAGGTTGTGAAGAACGCCCGCTTCATGTATGACGGTCAGAGGTTCCCTGACACTTACTCTGACATCTACAATCTCGAAGGCTACAACAAGTTCTACATAGAGAATTTCCTCGGATCCGGAGTCAACCTCGGTTTCTCAATCAAGAGCTACGATGATGAAGCCGAGAAATTTGTGGTCTTCTCTCCAGAGGACAGATCCACTTGGAAAGGCACATTCATCCCGCTTGATCACTACATGGATGACCCGGACGGTGGTTCATGGTGGTGGCTGATGAATAATGTAGCCAACCAAGACTATGCCTCATGGACACCGGAGGGAGCCACAGACGGATTCAGCGCCATCAACTTCTACAAGGATGAGTCCTCTACGTACTACGCCTACATCGACATGAACGGCAGCACAGAGAAATCCACAGGATTCCTTTGTTCCTATGGCTATCTGGCCAACGATGACAACACCGGCTACGTGTACATCTATATGTACTGGAACAGCAATGACATACCGGCAGCAGAATAACAGACAAAATCATGAAACATCTATTTTCAAAAATCAATATGAGGTATTATTTACCGCTCGTGCTTCTGAGCATCGGAATATTCACCTCCTGCAAGGACGAGGATCCGGTCACGACTCCTCTCCAGACCCCGACAGGAGAAGTCTATAAGGCGACTGTCAGCTCTCTGACTTTCCAATGGGAAAACATCAAGGACGCCACTCAGTACGGCTACGAGCTGATGGATCCTGAGAACAACGTCGTTTATGGTGATGTGACGACAGGCACCGCCGCGACTTTCACAGGCCTTAAGGACAACACCACTTACACTCTCAACGTCTGGGCCTACTCAAGTTTCGGTTCTTCGTACGAAAAATCCAGCATCGCCACTCTGACCGGCACGACTCCGGCAATCGTACAGTTGGCTACCCCAAAACTGTCCGTTGAAGTTAATGGTGGCGCGTTGGCTACTTGGGAGGAAGTGCCTAACGCCACGCATTACATCCTGACTATCTTGATCAACGGAGGGACAGAAAGATCATGGGATATCACAGGAACGGAAATCACGATCGGAAATCTTTCGACCGGCACTTACACCGTCTCACTAAAAGCCGTCAGTGATGACGAAGCATTCAGTGACTCAGAATTGGCCACCGCCACTTTTGAGATTGAGAAACAAGAAGCCTGGAGGGTCAACGGAACCTTCGATGACGGAACTGGCAACAAGTGGGATGTGACGATGATCGCCTGGAACAACGGTACCTACACCCTGAAGAACTGGTACAACGTAGATGGTTACGACCTTGAATTCTCTGTCAACGACGACACAAGCATCAACATCCTTAACTGCTATGAGCCTTACCTGCCGAACATCTGGGTCAAGACAGGCGGCGAAGAGGGCAACGAGTGGATAGAGCTTTACACAGCGACAAACGGAAGTGATTTCTACTCCAGCTTCGCCGGTTCAAAGGCCGAAGGAGGCAACGTTTGGTTCTACAGCTACAAGACAAGCGGCTACGCTGAGTTCTCCTGGAGCGGCAGTGGCGCCAGTCTTATCGATGAGATTGTCGGAACATACAGTCAGAACGGGAAAGGTACCGACTACACCGATGTCTATGGCTATGGTGTCGAATTCACCGCCACGAACGATGTCACCATCGAAAAAACAGGTGACAAAACAATCAAAATGACCGGATTCTTCACCGATGGCACAGAACTGACCGCCACATTGGACGAGAATGCCAGAACTTTGACCTTTGACATCAGCGTCTGGCTGACCTACTACTACTTCTCCGCAGCCGGGAATGTGTCAGCACCTGTTGTGGCGACCATCGACAAAGACGGAACAATCTCATTCTCGGATTGGTCAGCAATGGCTGAATATTCAGGAGCCTATTACGACTACGTTTCAGGCACAAGTACGACTCTGTCCAAGAAATAACAACGACATTCATTATCGCCGGCCAGGACCGCATAGTTCTGAAGCGACGAACAACTGAAGGGGATGGCCAAATGGCCACCCCCTTTTTCATAACGTTCAATCATCAATGAAGATTATTTCACATCAAAAAACTTTCAAACAAATCAAAGCTGGTTCTTGAGCCACACTCTCATGGAAGTCTTGTCGCAGCGGTTGTCCCAGCTGTAGTATGGAATAAGACTTATCCGCCCGTCAGTTCCATCATTGGAAACCAATGAGACGATGCCATTCAAATTTCCTCCTGATATGATCTCCTCATCGAATGTGATTTCTGTGCTGACTCTCATGTCCTGCGGTTTCTCATTGTTGCCGACGTTCTCCGCACAGTAGACGACCGGACCACGCACGACAGCCACGCAGCCTTTGTCCTCCGTAACCCTGTCGTCAGCCTTTACCAGACGCGGCTGAATGCCGAGGTCTAGATCAACCACATCCCCCGAACTCCATTTCCGGTCTATGACAGCGAAGCCTTTGTCCATTCTGTAATCGACCGGATTCCCGTTGACCATGACTGAGATCTTTCCCTGCTTGCCATCGACATAAGTGTAAAGATCACCCGGAGCGAAAGACCCGGAGGTACTCCACCTCGGAATCCTGAGCCTTACAGTGAAGGTCTTCGGCCTGTCCGGGCTGACAGTCAGACGTACCCTCCCGTCGTACGGGTACTCTGTGGTCTGGACAAGCCCGACATCACACTTTCCAAGACTTATGTTGGTCTCGTTAGACGCGTAGAGGGTCACATAGATGTCATTGTCAGAGCAGGCATACATGTACCCCGGGACCTGAAGGATCAACCTGGAGATGTTTGGCGGGCAGCATGCGCATCCAAACCACTCCGAACGGTTCACAGGAGACTCATCCGCGTCCACCTCAAGAGGATTGACGTAGAAGAACCGGTCGCCGCTCAGGCTTATTCCCGCCAACGCATTGTTGAACAACGAGAGTTCCGCGATGTCAAGGTACTTGGCATCCTTTTCAGCCAGGAACATTCCCATGTTGAAGAACACATTGGAGACAGCAGCGCAGGTCTCATTGTAAGCGAATTTGTTCGGCAGGTCATAAGCGGAGCCGAATCCCTCGATCCTTCTGTCTGCCCCGAGACCGCCTGTGATGTGCATCTTGGTGGAGACCAGATCCTCCCAGATGGTGTCAAGCGCGGGCTTATATTCATCAATCCTCGCCAAAGCGTCAACCTGAGCCATTCCGGTGTAGAGATAAATCGCCCTGACGCAATGCCCCACGGCCTCTCTCTGGCTGGCGACCGGTAGGTGCTGCTGGGCATAGGTCGGAGAGTTCACCCCTTCGCCGTCAGGAATGAATGTGACTCCTCTTATGTCCAGGAACCTCTTCGCCATGTCCAGGTACAGCCTGTCTCCCGTCACCTTGTACAGTTTGCAGAGCGCCAACTCGATCTCCTCGTGTCCCGGAGCCTGATTGATCGGCTTGCCGTCATTGTAGTTCGGGTCACCCTCGAAGAAAACACGGTTGATGTGTTTTGCGTTCTTTATGGCCACATCCAGCAACTGCCTCTTGCCTGTGGCTTGATAATAGGCGACGGCAGCCTCGTAAAGATGCCCCATGTTGTACAGTTCATGACTGTGGATGACATAGGAATATGGACGCTCACCCATCACATTGACATCCGGATTGCCGCAGATGTGCGAGATGTAAAGGTAGCCGTCAGGCTTCTGGCATGCCGCAATCAAGGCGATCGTGGAATCCATGAACTCCTCAAGCTTTGGGTCACGGCGAAGTTGGATCGCATAGGCCACACCCTCCATCACCTTGTACATGTCAGAACTGATAAACCTATGGGTCTTTGGAAGTTTCGTAGACTTACCATCCAGCCAGTCACGGCAAAGACGGAAACGCTCCACAGCCGGAGCGCAGTGTTCCACAGAGAAAGGGACTGTCACGTCCAGTTCCGTCTCCATTCTTGGCTGCCAGAATCCACCTGTGACCTTAACCTCGGTGAAAGGGACATTCCGCACCGCCCCATCTTCATGAGATGAGCACGAGAGCAGACCCGCAAAAGCGATCGATAATATCAAGATTCTTTTCATAACGCAAATATACTCTATCTGTTCGTGACTGGAAACTCCGTTATGCGCAAAGTAGTGCATCCGTAAGGGATAAGGACGATGTCCTCTTCCTCAGGGAATGTTCCCTGATAGAGCGTACTGAACGGCAACGGGCCGGCTGATCCGTTGTACTCATGCCAGAACGGAACCCTTTTCCCTTTCGCATAGATTTCCAGAGGAGCGTTCTCCTGGTTCCAAGGATAGCCAGACACATCCCTACGCACAACCTTGAACGCCTCCTCGACGTTGTCAATGTCCTTGACCTGAAGACAATAGTTCCAAGGAGTGGTCGGAAGGACCTCGTAGTACCAATCACCATGCTGACCGTTGAACTTCCCGTCAAAGGAGACTTTCTTCCATTGCTCGCCTATGCGCAAGGCATACACAAGCGGTCCTCTTTCAACCACGGCCGACTTCTCGTACCAGCGGCTTACCGACACTTTCATCGGCAGGGTCAACTCGATGACGTCGCCATTCTTCCATTGCCTGTCAATAGTGGCCATTCCGCCTTTGCCCGGAGTCTCGCATGCCTTGCCGTTGACGGTAAGCACAGGAGCGTCACACCACTCCGGAATCCTGAGACGCACAGGGAACGAAACCTTGCGCTTTGTGGACACAGTTATCCTTATTGTCTCGTCAAACGGATAATTGGTTTCCTCTTTGAGAGTCACTTCCTGACCGTCAGCCACTTTGGCTGTAACATGGCAAGGGGCGTAAACCATCGCCGCAAGTCCATTGTCATCTGACGCGAACCAGAGATGCTTGGTGAATTTCGGCCAGCCCTGATGCATGTTGGAGGTACAGCAAGGATAGCCACAAAGGATTCCGTAGAGCTGGTCAGTGCCATTGTAGCTCGTCATGAAGTTTCTTCCCCCGTTCAGGGAGATTTCAATCTGATTGAGCTGCTGGTAATACTGCCTTGCGTCATAGGCGTCAGTGGACTGCGTGGGAAGAGCGTTGAATGTCACCCTCTCCAGCAAGTCCGCCCAATCCGTCCGGCCGGTGATCTCAATCATCTTCTCAAGCGAGAACATCATCTCCACCGCCGTGCAAAGTTCCGATCCTTGGGTAGGGTTGCCGGAATGGAGCAATTCATCCGCGCCATACAGTCCGGTCGGCCATCCGATGGTCCTCCTGATGTCCGCAAGTCCTGTGTCGATGGCGTCAAGGCAAGCCTTGTCCTTTGTCTTCTGGTACCGGATAACAGGCTCCTTCATCCCTTGGGCAAGATTGACGCAATGAAGTGTGAACAAAGACGTCAATGTCGTCCTGTCGGACAAGCGGCCTGTCCAATCCGCGGTCTGAGATGCTATGATGTCACCAAGTTCCAGCAGGAAACCGTCACCGGTGATGTTGTAGAGCCAATAGACGATGTAAAGATTGTCACCGCCTCTTTCCTGTCCCCAGTATGTCCAATTATTGAGAGGCGTCTCCGTAAGATGTCTATACTGGTACTTGAAATACTTGGTGAAGAAAGTAAGCACACGCCCGTCACCCGTAGCGTCATAATACTGTTTGAGAAATTTAAGGACAACCATTCTCGGCCACCAGTCCTTGGCGTTCGACCTTTGAAGCCCACGCTCATATTCCAGATCGACCGTAGGTCCGAAATAGCCGTCTTCGGTCTGGCTGGCAAGCGCCCATTCCACCCATGGCTTAGCCTTCGCCTTAAGGGCCTCGTCATCAAGAGTATACGCAAGAGGAATAAGACCATCAATCCAGTATGGTCCCCTTTCCCACATGTCTCCGTCACCTCCAAGCCATCCGTTACGCTCGCCCATAACGTGCGGATAAAGCTCGTCAAGATGACCGGTCAGGCCCGTGGACATTCTTTGGAGTTGGTCTTCCAGCCACCCGTCAGCCTTAACACTGCCAAGAGGCAGTTCCACCAGCGGCTTGTGAACCAGTGGAGCCCTGTTGTTCTGGTACAGGGATGTTCCCTCCTTTGCGGAGGCGACGGAACAGCAAGTGCCAGCTATCATAGCAAGAAGCAGTAATTTATGTTTCATTTTTAAATATTATGTATAATCGTTACTTGTTTTGTCACAGACTTGTCTTTCGTGGCAGGGAAATCGACCGCGACATCATAGACATCCGAACCGGACTTGACGAATCCTTCAGCACCCTCGACACATCTGACTCCGCCTGGAGCGTATACAGAAATGGTGTCTTTGGTTCCGGAGAGGCCCTGGACGGTAAGGACAAGATCGCCGTTCACAACTTTCTGGAATATGATATTCGAATATCTTCGCGTGTCCCGCACCCCAGGCGTCCGGTAATGAGGCAACGGAGCCGCCTTTTCCCTACATCTGACAACAATCTCGTTGGAGTCTTTGACCTTGACATGGAACCGGATCGTCGTGTACTCCTCGTCATCTTCAACCGAGAAATCCGTTTCGGTCCCATCCACATTCACAGACAGGATTTCCGTGCCTATTCCATAGGATGGCATCATGGTGACATCCAATGGTTTGTCAGATGTGACCAGATAGCGGAACTCTCCGGTGGAACGTGTCATCGACATATTCAGTCTCCCTTCGCCCACACGAAGGTTGGACACCTTGAACCAGCCCCAGTCAAGAGGCAGACGGGGAGCCAGCCGGGCTGACGCGTTCAGAGCGTCCGGACAGAATCCCACCATGCCCTCCAGAACAGGCTGGACAGTCATTGTCTCAGACCAGCATTGGTTTCTGGTTATCCCGTTGGAGCGGTACTCCCTTCCATTCAGGACCTCTGGAATACGGCCGTGGAACTCACCCTTGTAGGCAAGCAGATTGTGCATGATGTGACTGAATCCTTGAATATACCGTCCGAAACCGAACTCCGCCAAGGCGACCGAGCCGGTAAACAACGGCCAGATGTTATCCTCGGAATATGCCCCATAGCTTTCCAACCGGCATGTGTCCGCCACAGAAGAGACTCCCCAGTC
>ERZ808286.1594-NODE-1594-length-10910-cov-8.152372_pt1 | contig 10910 bp, 6 predicted proteins | sample MGYA00521276_ERZ808286 | MGnify/ENA primary metagenome ERZ808286 (study PRJEB31516, sample SAMN03275607) | gut metagenome | biome: mammalia-associated habitat; material: feces | host: Papio cynocephalus | place: Kenya | collected 2012-08-01 ... | reverse complement strand
TGATACTGGAGCAGAAGGCAACCATCATCGTGGACCACATCAGCTACAACGAGATAGAGGGCAGCTACGATTCCGCCATCTTCACGGAGGAAAAGCATACCTCCCTGGACAAGGCTTACGAGGGCAAGAAGAGCATCGTGGATTATGTCTTCACCGACGGAACGGCGATACAGAGCGTGGAGCGCAAGTTTGTGGAAAACCTCGACACGAGTACCGATGTAGCCGTCTATGCCAAGTTGCCAAAGGGTTTCCATATCCCTACCCCAGTGGGCAATTACTCTCCCGACTGGGCAATCGCCTTCAAGGAGGGCACGGTGAAGCACGTTTATTTCGTAGCCGAGACCAAGGGCAGCATGTCTTCGCTGGACTTGCGAGAGATAGAGAAAGGCAAGATAGCCTGTGCCGACAAGCTCTTCGAGCAGTTGTCGGGTTCGGGGATATACTACCACAAGGTGACCAACTACGATGACTTAATGGAATGGGTGAAGTAAGTCTAATAGAAAAAATATTGAAGAATCTTAGATATTCATCAAAAAAAGAAAGAAACGCTTGCATATTCCAACAAATAATCATATCTATGCTGCGGATATTCTATGAAAATCCGCAACGCTATTGAGGATAATCTATGAAAATTCGCAATACAAACATATAACGGCACAAGATATAATAGAACGTAAAAGCATGGAATTCAGCCTTTTACTGAATGCCATGCTTTTTGTTATTATTACTTATAGAGATATTATTACTTGTAAAGATTCTGCGCCAAAGCCTCCAAGCCTTGCTCGCCAGCCAAACCAGGGAATGTACCCTTCATTGCCACGACGAAAGTTGGGGCGTTCTTGCAATTCTCAAGCAAGTTCTGAACCTTCTCCAAATAAGAGATCTGGAAGTCGATGGCATCCTTCTCTGCCAAACCACCATGACCACCCAAGAAGTACTCGGCACCTGTTGCCTTTGCTGCCTTCAAGCCTTCGAGAGCCTGAGCCACAGCTGCTCGGTTAGCCAACTGCAAAGCATTCATGTGAGCCATGGCTGGAGCCCAATGCAAGAGCACGAACTTCTTGCCAATCAAGATATTGGAAGCAGGGAAGTCATTCTTTGGGCCCTGGTTGAATGTGTATTCCACACCATTCAACTTGACGGTATCGCCAAACTTCACTTCCTTCACCTTGCCCGTAGGACGAGCCACCATCTTATCGCCAAAGTTCTGCTGGAAACCTTTCATCATGGCATCATACACACCCTCGTGCATAAACTTAGCCATGCCCTCTGGCTGCATGATGGCATTCTTGCCGGTGGCACCCTCGTGATAATCCACGATGCGGGCATTCACCTTCTTGCCCAACTTCTTGACGTAGGCATCAAACTCCTCGGCACCGCTCTTGAACAAAGGCTCCTCCATGGTGACGAGGTTCTTAGGAGTCTCGATGATGTAGCTGGCATCGCCCATCACATCACCGCTATTGAAGATATGGAGCGTGAAAGCGCTATCCTTCACGGTCTGAAAATTACCCTGTGCATAAGCACCTACTGCCGACAAAACGGCAAACGCTGCAACAATCAAATTCTTTTTCATCTTTTTATATTCTTCTGTTTTTTAATGTTTCCATCTTTCGACGGTGCAAAGGTAATACAAAAATGAGAATCCTACAAGAAGGCACTGAGAGGTAAGATAGTTACCCCGAGGAAACCATTGCTGAATATCAAGAGATAAGAGAAATGAAGTTTAGCAGATTTTAACCATCCGCCCAATAAACGAAAACATTTTTCACAAATTGTGATACTTATATAAACTTCGTTAATATGTTTGCCACGCTCAAACATTCGGAGTAATTTTGCATCGCAATTCAAGAAGAATCGGTAATAAGAGAAATTCAAAATAGTGCAAAAAACAGAAATATGAAGAAAAAAATTGGTGTATTTATCCCTGCGACCTTGGGCATGCTGACAGCCTTCGGTCCGTTCGTTACAGACTTTTATCTACCTGTATTGCCTGAGATGTCGGTGTTTTTCCACACATCGCCCGCCTTGGCTTCGCTCAGCTTGACCTCTGGTATGCTGGGGCTTGCCGTGGGACAGGTTTTCATCGGTCCGCTCACCGACAAGTATGGCAGAAAGAAAATCTTGGTGGGGTCGATGCTGATGTTCGCCATCGCCTCCATCCTCTGTATTATTTCCCCTAACATCTACATTTTCAATCTGATGCGCCTCTTCCAAGGCTTGGCTGGTGCCGGTGGCATCGTCATCTCGAAGAGCATGAGCACGGATATGTTTAGTGGCAAGGAGCTTGCCAACTTCATGGCGATTCTCGGTTCCATCAATGGCATCGCCCCAGTATGTGCGCCTGTGGTGGGAGGACTGATGGCTGGCGTGACCAACTGGCAGGGCGTATTCGGACTCCTGTTGGGCATCGGCATCATCTTGATGGGGTGCAGCATGCGATTGCCGGAAACCTTGACTCCAGAACACAGATTACAGAAGAGCATCATGCAGGTGTATGCCAACCTGTTTAGAGTGTTCCGCAATCGCCTCTTCTCGTTGAGCACACTGGCTGAGATGGCTTGCTTCTTCACCTTCTTCGCCTACATCAGTTCGTCACCATTCATCCTGCAACAGGTATATGGCTTGTCGCCGTTCCATTTCAGCCTTTGCTTTGCGCTGAACGCCCTGACCATCGGCATCGGAGCCGGTATTGGTCCTCAGTTCAAGCACACCAACACGGCGTTGAAGTGCGGTGCCATCGACATGATGATAGCCGCAGTTTGCCTCTCGTTCTGTCTTTTCGTACATGCCCACTTGGTGGTAGTGATGGGGTTCTACATCTATATGATGATTAGTTTCGGACTGATGCAACCTGGGCTTACAGCAACCGCCCTTGATGCCGAGCGTCAGAACGCAGGTGCGGCCAGTGCCATCTTCGGTGCATCAGGCTTCGTGGCAGGAGCCATCTCCAGCCCTATCGTCGGCATTGGCAAGGTGGAGATTACATCGAGCATCGTGATGTTAAGCGGTGCCTTGATTTGTCTTCTCCTCACCCTTCCGCTCTGCAAGACGCTGAAAATGCAGGGGATGAAGAAAGATTTGCGGCATTAATTAAGCAACAATCTAAAGGAGGAAGAAATCATAAGTTCTCATCGAAAAAACAAGAAATAGAGTATTTTCTTCCTCCCTCTATTTTTAGTTGTATTAATCAATAACATTGCCAATCAAACTTCACTCGATCAAAGCGTTTGTTCTTTAAATCTTTACGAGATATATAGAAATAGAGCGTTCCACAATCGCCAAACATCAGTTCGTCAACTTTCTCTGACTCAATAGAGAAGATTTGAAGCAACAACACATTATCATCGAGATTATCGACGATACCGTTTTGAATAATATCGGCATAGCCCAACATGGTTCCGACCACATCCCCACCATCCGTTTCTGGTTGCAATTTCTCCAAAGCCACATCGTATTCTTCTACAGGCTCCATATTATCATGATTAATAGAAGGCAAATTGATATAATCATCATAAGTAGGATAGCTTTTCTTATAAGAAAACTGCAAAGGAACTTCCTTTAGACAACAATCTTCGTCCAATTTGTCTGGATAAGGCATCCGATGCAATTCCGAGTTTGCCGCTTCACTATAAACCACACGAACATTATCGTCCGTTTCTTTCCAATCCTGAACGCTCAACTCATAGAAGAAATACAAATGTCCCATAGTAGGAAGTATATGTTCTTTGTCATAAGGAGCCAAGTCTGAGCAATTAAGCTGGAGCAATAAAGAGAGAGGACGACCATCATCGTCCATAGGCCATTGGAAAGAATTAGGAACGTCTGGGCAACCACCAAATTTAGATTTTCCAAGTTCTAATGGAGCATTCGCAGAATCAGCTAAAGATATTTGTACGGCATCACGTTCGTGTGCCTTAAGTTCTTGGGTAAAGAAACGAACGGTATCTTCATTTAATTCGCAATACTCATCGCATGTATCTTCATTCATCTCAGTTTCCACAAGCATATGATAAGCTTTCCAATAACGAAAATATTGGAAAAGCAAAAGACTTTTACTAATAATAAGAAGCAAAATGAAACTCCACATCCAAGCTGGTGGTGCAAAAAGTCCTAACACCAAAATGATAAAAACAGAAAAAGAAGTACGGAAGTGCATCTCCTTTGGATTGAAGAAAGCCCCCAAAACTCCTAAGGGAGAATACACATACTGCACTCTCTCTTGCATTTCATCCAACCCTGCTTTTTGCGTTTTTCTCTTGCCGTGCCGATAAACACGATAGCAACTATGCAACATTAATGCTATAAAGCCGAGATAGGCTATTTTCATTTTTGCAGCATCTGGACCTTCTGTTACAAAGAACAGAAAAATCGAAGCCACCATTAATAGGATGCAGAACAGCAGGATAACAATTTGCGATTTCTTCATACTCATTATTTTTAGTCAAACCTCATTTCATTACCATTTCTCCCTTACGGTTGAACTTACCGTTATTTTCTCTTCGAGAATTCGTTGTGGCAAAAATACGACTTTATTTTTGATTTGCCAAATATTTGGAACAAATTATTCCAAATATGTCATTTATAAATGTTTGAGTATCCCTTCTTTAGCGAAATTCAGTAATTCGTTTACATGAAAATCGTAATATTCTTCGTAACTTTGCAGTCGATAAAAACAAAAAATCTGATTTGATATACAATGAAAGTAATGTGGATGATAATATTCTTCGTGTTGCCTATCGTGGGCATGAGCTATGTGCTTTGGCATATTTGGCAGATGTTGCCTTGGAGCAATCCTTGGCGATGGACTGCCGTGGGCATCGCCCTCGCTTGTTTCCTCACGATGTTCCTCGGATTCTCGGGGGCAATCGAAAGGATGCCGCTCGACGTGGCATCGGTGGTTTATGAGATAGGAAACTCAGCCATCTTCGTGTTGCTCTATCTCGTGATGATATTCCTGGTATTAGACCTCGGAAGAGCCGTGCATCTCATCCCGAAAGCTTGGCTCTTCGGCAATGGATATACTTCATTGGGCGTGTTCGCCGTGATGCTCGCTATATTCGGATATGGAAACGCCCACTATTATAATAAGGTGAGACAACCGCTGGAAATCAAGACCGATAAGGTAATTTCGCTCGAAGAAGACTCGATGGATGCCCAAGGAAACGATTCGATGGAAGATGCCGAAAACGATTCTCTTAGAAGCTTCGGAAAGAAAGTAACCAAGATTGTGCTTCTGAGCGACCTCCACCTCGGTTATCATAATCGACGTTCGGAGTTCAAAAAATGGGTGGACTTGATAAACGCCGAACATCCCGACTTGATATTGATAGGTGGCGACATCATCGACATCAGTGTGCGCCCTCTCTTGGAGGAGAACGTGGCGGAGGAGTTCCATTGCCTGAAAGCCCCTGTATATGCTTGCTTAGGCAATCACGAATACTATAGTGGTGAACCTAAGGCACAGCAGTTCTATCGGGATGCTGGCATCCATTTGCTCCGTGACAGTGTGGCGAAGATTGGCAATATCGCCATCACCGGACGGGATGACCGAAGCAATCCGCATCGCAAGTCAATCGCCGAGATTATCGGGCAAGCTGAGAGAAACAGAAGTTTGACCATGGTTTCGGACAAGAAGAAGCGCAAGGAGTTCACTATCCTCCTCGACCATCAACCTTACCATTTGGAAGAGGCTGAGCAGAACGGCATCGACTTCCAGTTCAGCGGTCATACCCACCACGGGCAAGTGTGGCCTATCTCCTGGATAACCGATGCCATCTACGAGGATGCCTTCGGTCCACTCCGCAAGGGCGATACCCAGTACTACGTCAGTTCGGGCATGGGCATTTGGGGTGGCAAGTTCCGCATCGGCACTCGTTCGGAATACGTGGTGCTGACGTTGCAACATTGATGCATAGTTCCATATAGAACTTGCTTATCTAAGAAGATATGAAAAGAATCTTATCAGACCCTGATTCTAAATGGGTTACGATGTATTTCTCTATCTTTCTAAATAACATAATTACACTTTTCCTATGTTTTTGATGGTGCAAATATACACTTTTCCTATGAAATAGCCAAGAGAAAAATACACTTTTCCGAAAATCATCTATAAAAAAACAGTAATCATAGTGGTAAGCATCACCATGATTGCTGTTTTTGATTGAACTATAATTGTACTTTCAAAGCCTTTCCGCCATATTCCACGGTCTTGCTGGCTTTCATCGGCATGTCGCCCACTCCGCTATCAGCGCCAACCAACACCACACGGAACTTGCGGTTCTGGAGCATACCCTTGAAGCTGCCCTTGCGAGGAGCGATGCTCAGGCTATGGCTTGCCTCATCCCAAGAGAAACAAATCTCCGAGAACTTGCCCTTTTCGTAATTATAGTTGTCGCCCTCGTCCTCATAGAGCGTGAAAGTACCATCGGCTCCTGGATATACACGAATCTCCAATTCATCCCAAGGCTTCTCTGAACTATACTGCACTTCTGGACCGAACGGCAAGATGGTGCCAGCCTTGATGAAGACAGGCATGATGTCGATAGGGCAAAGACGCTGAACGTCCTGTTCGCCCTCGTACACGGCATTGCTCCAAAAATCATACCACTTGTTGCCCTTTGGCAAATAGACATTGACGGGCGCAGATGCCTTCTTGACATCAGGATAGATGGTGTGTCCCTTCTTCTCGCTATCCTTCCAGGTGTACATCGGGTCGGTGATAGGCTTCACCAAGATGTTGCGACCAAAGAGATACTCATCGTTCAAGCGGGATGCCTTCTTGTCTTGGGCGTAATCCATCACCAAGGCACGCATCATGCTACCACTGTTCTGCACACAGTCGCCTGCCGCACTATATATATAAGGTAAGAGACGATAACGCAACTTGATGGCCTTGACGATGGCATCGTATGCCCAGTCGCCCTGCTTGCCAAACTCATACAGCTCGCTCACCATAGGCGAAGAACAGTGGTTGCGCATCAATGGCATGAAGGTTCCCCATTGCATCCAGCGGGTCTGCAACTCCTGGAGGGCTGGGTTCTTAGGACTCTGCTCAAACTCCCAGTAGAAGAAACCACCCAGGTCGGTGTTCCAGAATGGAATGCCACAAAGACTGTAGTTCAAGCCCGATGGCACCTGCGTCTTCATTTCCTTCCAAGAGGCGGTGACATCACCGCTCCAGGAGAACGAGCCATAGTGCTGAAGGCCGAAGCTTCCACTACGAGTCATCTGCAAGGCACGCTTGTCATTGCCATTCTTCATGGCACGCTGATGCTCATAGATGCTCTTGTTGTGGAGCAATGGGAAGGCATTCTTCACGCTGAGCCATGAGCCATCGTAAGTCTGATAGTCAGAATCGCCAGGCTTCTCGAAGTGGTCTGGTTCGGTGGAATCGGTCCACCAAGCGTCGAATCCCATGTTATAGAGATTGGTGAGATACTTCCAGTAGATGTCGCGGGCCTTCGGATTGAACACATCGTATGGCATCACGCCGTTGTTTCTTGGCCAAGTGTCGAATGGCAAGAGGGCATTGATTTTCTTCAATTCCCGATACTGGTCGGTCCAAGGTCCGAAGTTCGCCCAGATGGAAATCATCAAGTGGGCATTGTTCTTATGCACATACTTCACCATCTCCTCCGGACTCTTCAGGCGAGGCTCGCCCTGCGCCTTCATCTTCTTCATATCGTTGGGCAGATACTTGGCATAGGCAGGATCGCCCACCTTATTAATATAGTAAGGGTTTTGGAATTTCATCGCATTCCAGTTGGAGTCGCATCCCCAGTACTGCCAGTCCTGCACGATGGCATCGGTAGGAATCTTCAGCTCACGATACTTATCCAATACGCCAGCCAACTCATCGCTGGTCTTATAGCGCTCACGGCATTGCCAGAAGCCCATAGCCCACTTCGGAAACATGGTTGCCTGTCCCGTCAGCTCTCGGATGCTGGCGATGACACCATCCTGCGTACCGTCCTTGTACATGAAGTAATAGTCGGCGCAAGTGCCTACCTCGCTGGTGAAGGAAGTACGTTCAGAATCATTGAAGTAAGTCTTGCCGGCGTTGTCCCAATAGAGTCCATAGCCCTTCTCGCTGGTAAAGTAAGGAATGGCGATATAGGTGTTGTGGTTCCAAAGTTCGATGTTCTTTCTGCCACGCTGGTTCATATAGCTGTCGTGCAACTGTCCCAAGCCATAGATGGCCTCATCATTGGCAAGCTGAAAGTTCTGCGTGATGCGATACTTGCCCTTGTTGGCATCGTCCTTGCGAGCTTCGAGGCGGGTATTGACATCGGTGAGCAAAGACTTTCCGTCGTTGGAGAGAAAGCGAATCTCACCCGTCTTTTGGTTCAGCGAGACGGTAATAAATGTTGACTTCATCGTCACGATGTCGCCTTTCTCCTGCACGGAGATATTCTTCAGATGCTGAGGCTTCAAGATGACGGAGTAACTCTTCTTCTGAACGGAAGAGGCATTGCCCGAGGCATCACTCTTCACGATGCGAACGATGGAAGGGGAATAGAACTCGACGGTTATCATTTGATTAGCCACCTGTCGGGTGATGGCACTTGGAGAGTCAGCCTTCGAAGCTGTCACTACCTTTGCACTCTTGGCATAGGATTCGCAGGGAATACCCAATGCCGCAACGCCCAGAAGGGCGATAAGGGAAAGATTCTTTATCATACCTTTGTTTTTAAATTATTAGTTATTAAAATTCGACGGCAAAGGTAATGCAAAATGCCGAATAAGGGCTAAAACAAATGAAGAAACGAATGGTAGATTTGTTGAATAATGCCCGAAAAGCCTTTATTTAGGGCATATTCGGGCATTACATTCTTTTTATTTATACTCAGAAGGCAACATTCCAAACTCCTTCTTGAAACATTTGGTAAAATAGCTTGGCGAACTGAATCCCGCTTTTTCTGCGATTTCATTCACCGTCAGCTCGCCCTCCCTCAACCAAGAGGCGGCTCTCTGGAGACGAATGTTTCGGATGAAAGCCACAGGGGTAGTCTCGGTCAACGACGTCAACTTTTTGTAGAGTCCTGTGCGCTCCATGCAAAGGTCATGAGCCAACTGCTCCACGCCATAATTCGTATCCGACAAATGTTGCTCTATCAATGAGCGAACCTTGGTTATAAATTCTGGCTCTTGGCGATTCATATCCTCTAGCTGAATGACATCATTATTTTTTACAACCTTCTTTGTCCTTCTATTTCTCAGGAGGAAGAAGAGAACTGCCACTACAAGGATGAGGGCGTTGACCCACCCCGATTGCCACCAAGGCTTGTCTATCGTAAAGAAAAGCCCCAGCATCGGGGAGACATAAATCAACCCATCATTGTAGGTGCCCAGCCAGATGGCTCCCTCTCGGTCCCGATACACCGTGTTGATGCCCGTGGTGAGCGACTTGCCATCGGGCAAAGCCAACTCCCGAACCTCTCGTGGCGCATTGCCCACCTTGAAATCGAACATCAAATACCCTCGCTGACTGCTTATCAGAGCCTGGTTGTCCGACGACATGTTCAGCGTGTGCAAGATGTAATCGCAAGCGAATATCTTGGCATATTTGCGGGTCTCCGGGTCGAAATGGAGAAAAACAGAAACATCATGCTTCTTCCTCTCGTCATAGCCCGTTCGGATTTGATAGAACTGACCGCTCGGTGTTTGGGTGGTGAGCGAAGTGCCGCGATAGCATCGGGCTTCGGATGGAGAGTAGGCGGAAACCATGTAAGCCAGTTTGCCATTTCGGAATGCGACCACCCTTCCCGAGTCGAAGAAGGCATAGACATGCTTGCCATCGGTATCCAAGTCTTGCAAGCATCCCCAGGAAGATTGGAGGGGGATGGTGGTACCATCGGATGTATTGACAACGGCAAAGCCGTCTTCTCCCTTTTGCTCATGATGCGCAGGATGTTTTTTTTCCTCTTGTCCTTGATGCTTTGGAAGTTCTTTTACTGTCCAAACATCTCCCTTACAATCGACAAACAAATCGACGATGATTCCGTCTCTCAAGGGCAAGGCATCAAGGTGAGGCTCCTGCACATTATCAAGGGGATGCTCCTGCACATTATCAAAGGGATGCTCCAAAATCCTGCCCTTCTTGAGGTCGATGCAGAAAACCTCTCGATAGTCTTTCACCCAAAGCCTATTTTGGGCATCGGCGTAGAGGTGGGTCTGTCCGCTGTATCTTGCCAACTTTTGCGCCTTTTCGGATGGCAGGGGCACAAAGAGAAAATGCTTGCCATCATAGAGATTCACGCCCTTACGGGTTCTCACCGCCAGCCGATTGTCAGCCAACTGCATCATTTGCAGAATGTGGTTGTCGGAAAGTCCCTGCTTGCTGTTGAGCACATAGAAATAGTCGTTCTTCTCTACCTTTTGCGCACAGGCAGGAGATGTCCCGCACAAAAAGCAGAGAAAAACGATGCTCAACAATATCATGAATGATATAATATGTGGCTTCTTGCCTGTCATATTCCGTCTTCTGTTTGACTATAGTTATCTGGTTTTGCTGTCATAGCTTTATTCGTGCTCATCCAGCCACTTCTCCAGTACCTCGCAATACTTATCCGTCTGCTCGGCGAAAGGCATGTGTCTTGCCCCCACGAAGAGTTCCCACTTCGAATCGGGGATGCCATCGTAGAGGGTCTTTGCCACCAATGGCGTGCAGAGGTCGTTGGTGCCGCTCATGATGAGGCAAGGCACTTTAATCTCGCCCAACCTATCGGTATAGTCATAGTCTCGAAGCGTGCCCGTAGGCGTGTATTCGTTCGGTCCCCAGCCATAGAGGTAAGCCTCGGCACCCGACTTCTTCGGTCGGCGCAAGCACTCAGGACTATCCGCCGTCACCTCACCAGCGCAATGCAGGAGCATGAAGTGCTCGTTGGCCTTGGCGTATGCCTCGCTGG
>ERZ808286.1588-NODE-1588-length-10983-cov-3.429722_pt1 | contig 10983 bp, 9 predicted proteins | sample MGYA00521276_ERZ808286 | MGnify/ENA primary metagenome ERZ808286 (study PRJEB31516, sample SAMN03275607) | gut metagenome | biome: mammalia-associated habitat; material: feces | host: Papio cynocephalus | place: Kenya | collected 2012-08-01 ... | reverse complement strand
CTGCGTGCCGCCGGGGTGCCGGAATATCCGGCGACCATGGTGCCGACCTTGTGATTCCAGCCTCATGTTCAAGGCACGTCATCCTATGGTGGAAACAAAAGATGGGCCACAGCCATTTGGCCGCAGCCCATCACATCACAAAATCGACGTCAGATCACTGACGGCCGGAGTAGTTCGGAGCCTCGGCGGTCATGACGATGTCGTGCGGGTGGGATTCACGCAGACCAGCATCGGTGATGCGGATGAACTTGCCACGTTCCGGCATTTCGGCGATGTTGTGCGCGCCGATGTAGAACATGGACTGGTGCAAGCCACCGATCATCTGGTACAGCACCGCGTTCAGCGGTCCGCGGTACGGAACCTCGCCTTCGACGCCTTCCGGAACGACCTTGTCGTTGGACGTGACGTCGGCCTGGAAGTAGCGGTCCTTGGAGTAGGACTTCTTGCCACGCGGAGCCATGGCGCCGAGGGAGCCCATGCCACGGTAGAGCTTGTACTGCTTGCCATGCAGAAGCACCTTTTCGCCCGGAGCCTCCTCGCAGCCTGCGAGGGTGCCGCCCAGCATCACGGAGGACGCGCCGGCGACCAGGGCCTTGGCGATATCGCCGGAGTAGTGGATGCCGCCATCGGCGATGCACGGGATACCGGCCGCGCGGCAGGCCTGGGCGGCCTCGTACACGGCGGTGAGCTGCGGGACGCCGACGCCGGCGACCACGCGGGTGGTGCAGATGGAGCCTGGGCCGACGCCGACCTTGACCGCGTCGACGCCCGCGTCGATCATGGCCTGGGCGCCCTGGCGGGTCGCCACGTTGCCGCCGATGATGTCGACGTTGTTGAAGGCGGAATCGGACTTCAGGCGACGGATCATGTCGAGGGCCAGCTTGGCCTCGCCGTTGGCGGTGTCGACCACGAGCACGTCCACGCCGGCTTCCATCAGCGCGGATGCACGGTTGTAGGCGTCGCCAAGGAAGCCGATGCCGGCGGCCACGCGCAGACGGCCCTGGTCATCCTTGGTGGCGTCCGGGTACTGCTCGGTCTTGACGAAGTCCTTCACGGTGATCAGACCGGTCAGGTGGCCTTCGTTGTCGACCAGCGGCAGCTTCTCGACCTTGTGCTTGGCCAGCAGATCGTGGGCGTCTTCCTTGGAGATGTTGGCCGGACCGGTGATCAGGTTCTCACGGGTCATAACCTCGGAGACCTTGAGGCGGTCGTAGTCCTCGGAAGCGATGAAGCGCATGTCACGGTTGGTGATGATGCCGACGAGCTTGTTGTCCTTGTCGACGACCGGCAGACCGGAGATGTGGAAGCGGCCGCACAGCTTGTCGAGGTCGGCGAGGGTGACGTCCGGGCTCACAGTGAGCGGATCGTTGATCATGCCGGATTCGGAGCGCTTGACGATGTCGACCTGGGCGGCCTGGTCGTCGATGGAAAGATTGCGGTGCAGCACGCCGATGCCGCCGTTACGGGCCATGGCGATCGCCATGTCGGATTCGGTGACGGTGTCCATTGCGGCGGAAATCGCCGGGACCTTCATCGTGATGTTGCGGGTGAGGTGAGTGGTGGTGTCCACCTCGGACGGGATGACATCCGTCTCGTTCGGCAGCAGCAGCACATCGTCATAGGCGAGGCCCAGCTGTGCGAAAATCGGTGGAAGTGGAGCGTACGTGGATTCTGCATTCATATCAGGAATTGTAGCCATGTGCCCACTTTAGAAATCTGGGCGGACTTCCCACGACACGGCGAAATCGGCGGAAAACCACGCCTGTTATAAAACCCACTTATACCGTATGACAAAGCGTTTAACCATATTTTGTCCGCCGCGTGTCACACGCGAAAACGCCGACGATTCGACTTCCTCATGCGAAGCCATCGCCAAAACGAACATCATATATGTACGCTTTTACGAACTTTGACGGCGCCCAATGCGTGACGCACGTACCACGTTTGCCGACCCACACCGATTCATGACGATTCGCACCGATTTACATCAGTTCATGCGGACTCATGATCTGCCGGCAGCCGCGTTGCCACCGACCTGCGCATCACCGGTCCCACGTTCGGCAGGCTTCGCCTCGGCAGTAGCATGGCCGATAAGCCGCGGCTTGGCGTGGGAGCCCGTCTGCACTTCCGCACGTCCGCTCGCATGCTGCGCGTCCGCCGCGGCGTTCTCCTCACGAAGTTCGGGAATCCTCCGCTTCAGGTACGGATACATCGTGGCGACGGTCAATACCACGGCCGCAAGAACGAATCCGATCAGCACATGCTGAGCCTTGAAGAACAACGTCATGATCGAGCCGAATGCGATCAGCGCGGCCCAGCCCCACAGAATCAGCACGGCGCCCTGCACGGAATGCCCGATGCGCAGCATCCGGTGATGCAAATGCATGCGATCCGGATGCATCGGCGACTGTCCCTTGCTCACACGGCGGATAATCGCGAGGCACATATCCAAAATCGGCAGGAACAGCACCAGCATCGGCAACAGAATCGGCATGAACACCGGCAGATAGATGCTCGCGTGGATGGTGGCCGGGTCCAAGCGGCCGGTCATCACAATCGACGCGCAGGTGATGAGATAGCCCAGCAGCATGGAGCCCGAATCACCCATGAACAATTTCGCCGGATGCCAGTTGTGCAGCAAAAATCCTACGCACATGCCGACCATGGCGATGTCGATCAACGTCGCCATGGACGCATACGACGGCGAATTGCGGGCGATGATATACGAATAGATCGCGAAGGCGATGCCACCGATCGCGACGATCCCCGAAGACAATCCATCGAGGCCATCCACGAAATTGACCGCATTGATGGACGCGACGATCAGGAACGCGGTAATCGCCATCGACAGACTCGGCGAAGCGGTGACGAGGGAACCGAGCGGCAATGAGATGATCTGCAGACCTCCCCACGCCACGAATACGGAGATCAGCAGCTGGCCGGCCATTTTCAGCATCCAATCAAGATCCCACAAATCGTCGGCCATGCCAAGCAAGCTGATCATAATCGCACCGGCGAGAATCACCCATGCCTGGTGCGATTGCGTGAACAATCCTTCGATGAAGGGGATGCGCGACGCGAACAGCATGGATACGGTGAACCCGATGAGCATGCCCAGACCGCCCAATCGCGGCGTCGGGATCTTGTGCACGTCGCGGGCGCGCACCTCACCGACAGCGCCGATCTCAATGGCGACATGTCGAATCAGCGGCGTCATCAGATAAGTCACGCCACCGGCGATCGCCGCGATAAACAGGTAGATTCTCATGCGCCCAAAGCACCGCCATTCACAGTCAAGGCCTTACGGATCACGGATTCGCGGATCACTCCCTCTCGAAGAATCGCGATGCCGTCGCGGCCATGGGGGTCGGCCGCCACCACCGTCGAGGCCACATGCCCCGGAGTCGCGCCGCCATCAAGATACAGATCCACGGCGTCACCCAGGGCGGCCTTCGCCTCTTCGACGGTCTGCGCGCTCTCTTCTCCGGAACGGTTCGCGCTTGTGGCCGCCAACGCTCCAGTGGCGCGCAGGATGCGCAATGTCGCCGAGGAATTCGGAATACGCACGCCCTGCGTGCTCTTTCCGGTGGAGGAATCGTGGCGCAGCGTGGCCAACGTGCACCGATCATCGGCCTCGGCTATCGGCGAGAAGGCGCCCGGCATGAACATCGCAGCAAGTCGGTTCAATGGCACCGGCAGTTCGAGATGCAATCCATCCATGACTTCAATGGACGGCAGCAGCACCTGCAACGACTTGTACTGCGGGCGATGCTTGGCGGCGAACACTTTGCGAATCGCCTCGATATTGCGCGGATCGCAGGCAACGCCATAGACGGTGTCCGTGGGAATCACAATCAGCCCGCCATCGTGCACGATTTCAACAGCTTCGGCAAGGGATTCGTCGGTAATGGCGCGAATCTCGCTCATGATACCTCCCTGGAATAGCCTTCAACCTCACCATTGTAAGGCAAATCTCTTCTCCGTCGAGCGCTTCAGCATATGTCCATAAACGGAGAGTCAGACGTCCTGTCTCTCCCCGTGCGGTCGATCACATGCGCCAAGCGACCGCACAAGGAGAGCAAGCCATGGTTTCTCTCCCCCTACAGTCGCCTACATATGCCAAGCGACCGCAAACGGAGAGTCAGCCGTCTTGCCCCTCCCCATACGGTCGCTCACACACGCCAAGCGACCGCACAAGGAGAGTGACCCCCTGTACTGCAGCGGGTACCCGTTCCTCACGCGCCCAGATACGCCTTGCGAACCTGTTCGTTGTTGAGCAGCTCCTTGGCATCGCCTTCCATGGTGATTCTGCCGGTTTCCAGCACATATGCATGGTCGGCGATGGACAGCGCCATCTTGGCGTTCTGCTCGACCAGCAGCACCGTGATGCCCTGCTCGTGCAATCTGCGGATGATGGAGAAGATCTCCTTGACCAGTTTCGGCGACAGGCCCATGGACGGCTCGTCCATCAGCACCGTGTTCGGATGGCTCATCAGCGCGCGTCCCATCGCCAACATCTGCTGTTCGCCGCCGGACAACGTTCCGGCCTTCTGCGTGCGACGTTCCTTCAGACGCGGGAACATGTCGAAAACCATGTCGAGGTCCTTCGCCATGGACGACTGGTCCTTCAAACTGTACGCGCCCATTTCGAGGTTTTCCTGCACGCTCATGCGCGTGAACACGTGGCGGCCTTCGGGAATGTGCGCCATGCCGAGCCGCACGATGTCATGGTTGTGGGTTTTGAGCAGATCCGTGCCGTTGAACATCACGGAACCGGATTGCGCCGGAACCAGTCCGGTGATGGCATGCAGCGTGGTGGTCTTGCCCGCGCCGTTCGCGCCGATCAGCGACACGATCTCGCCGTCGTTCACCGTCAGACTGATGCCCTTGACGGCCTCGATGGCACCGTAGGAGACGGAAAGATCCTTGATTTCCAGCATCAGTCCTCCTTTGAAGCTTCTTGGGATTCCGAGGATTCCTCAGATTCCGAGGATTCCTCGTCGGAACCGAGGTATGCGGAGATGACCTGCGGATTGCTGGCGATTTCCTCCGGCGTCCCCGATGCGATGGTGCGTCCGTAGTCGAGCACCTGGATGCGCTGGCACACGTTCATCACCAGGCTCATGTCGTGTTCGATGAGCAGGATCGCGATGCCGAAACGATCGCGGATGGTGTTGATGCAGTTCAGCAGGTCTTCGGTTTCGGTCGGGTTCATGCCCGCCGCGGGCTCGTCGAGCAGCAGCAGCTTCATACCGGTCGCCAGCGCACGCGCGATTTCCAGCTTGCGCTGTTCGCCATACGGCAGATTGGCGGCTTCGGTATTGGCAAGGCCCTCCAAGCCGAAGATCTTCAGCAGGTCGATGGCCTTGGCATGCATGTCGTGTTCCTGCCGCCAGAATTTCGGCGTACGGAAGATCGCACCGCCCATTTTGTAGCTGAACGACTGGTCGAATGCGACCAGCACGTTCTCTTCCACGGTCATCTGGCGGAACAGACGGATGTTCTGGAAGGTACGCGCGATGCCGGCGCGAACGACCTGATAGGTCTTCTTGCCGTTCATGCGCTTGCCGTCGAGGAAGAACTCGCCCTCGGTCGGCTGGTAGACGCCGGTCAGCAGGTTGAACACGGTGGTCTTGCCCGCGCCGTTCGGCCCGATCAGGCCAATCAGCTCACCGGAGTCGATGGTCATGTTGAAATCGGAGACGGCCTTGAGGCCTCCGAAGGTGATGCCGAGGTGTTCGGCACGCAGAATAGGCTCGCTCATGCCTGCTCCTTCCTGCTGCTGTCGTCCTTGGCTGCGTTCTCGTTGGCGACCGCGGCGTCGGACCTGCCATGAGCCTTCGTCTTCACCGGGTAGAACAGCTTGTTGATGAGCTTCGGCAGCGAGAACTCCCAATTGCCGAAGATGCCCTGCGGACGGAAGATCATGATGAGCACCAGCACCACGGAATAGACCAGCATGCGGTAGTCGGAGAAGGCACGCAGCAATTCCGGGAGAATCGTCAGGCCGATCGCCGAGACGATGGAACCGGTCAGCGAACCCATACCGCCGAACACCACCATGATCACATAGTTGATCGATTGCAGCCAGCCCGCCATGGACGGCGTCAAAGCGCCGATGTACTGCGCGAAGATGCCGCCGGCGATGCCCGCGAAGAACGCGGAGATCGCGAATACCATCACCTTGAGATACGTGATGTTGATGCCGGAGGCACCGGCCGCGATCTCATCGTCGCGGATGGCCTTCACCGCGCGTCCGTAGCGGGAGCGCGCGAACATGAACAGCAGCACCACGGTGACGACGGTGATCCAGAACACCACATACAGGTTGGCGAGGCGATCGATGCCGATCAGCGCCTGTCCCTGCTGCCCCTTGTCGAGGCCTTCTCCGCCCGCGACCTTGAGGTTCTGGATGATCACACGGATGATCTCGCCGAAGCCCAGCGTGATGATGGCCAGATAATCGCCATGCAGACGCAGCGCGGGGATGCCGATGATCACACCGAACAGGCATGCGACCAGCCCGCCGACGATGGTGACCAGCAGGAAGCGCACCGTATCGTTCATCGCGATGCCGTTGGCCACGATTATCTTGCTCAGCAAAGCCGCGGAATAGGCGCCGATCGCCTCAAAACCGCAGCAGCCCAACGTCAGCTGCCCGAGCACGCCGATGGTAAGGTTCAACGAGGTGGTCATGATGATCGCGATGCAGCACGTCATCAGCACGCCCTTGACGTACAGGGACACCACGCCGGTCTCGCACACGCCCATGAGCACGGCGAACAACGCGGCGACGCCAATGGCGCAGACAAGATACGACTGTTTGATGGAAAGCATTGATTTCTTCATGCGATCACACCTTCTCGCTTTCCGGCTCGCCCATCAGACCGGACGGCTTGACCAGCAGCACGATGATGAGGATGCCGAACACGATCGCGTCGGCGAACGCCTCCGGTGATGGTGCCGATATACGCCTTGGTCAGGCTTTCGACCACGCCGATCGCCAGACCACCGACCATGGCGCCCGGAATGGAGCCGATGCCGCCGAGCACCGCGGCCACGAACGCCTTCAGTCCCAGCATGGCGCCCATCATCGGCGACACCTGCGGGTAGGAGATGCAGTACATCAGCGAGGCCACCGCGGCCAATCCGGATCCGATGGCGAAGGTCAGGGTGATGGTCGAATTCACGTTGACGCCCATCAGAATGGACGCCTCCTTGTCTTCGGAAACCGCACGCATGGCCTTGCCCTGCTTGGTGCGGGAGACGAACAGCTGCAACGCGATCATGATGACGATGCCGAGCAGCACGGTCACGATGGTCGCGCCGTCGATCTTGAGGTCGCCGATGGCGAGGGACGGAATCTGGATGATCGTCGGAATGGTCTGGTAGTCGGCGCCGAACAGCGCCTGGGAACCGTTTTCCAGCAACAGGCTCATGGCGATGGCCGTAATCAGGGCGGTCATGTTGTTGCCCTTCTCGCGGACGGGCTTGTACGCCGCCTTCTCCACGATCACGCCGACCGCGACGCAGACGAGGATCGCGGGGACGACGGAAAGCCATGCGGGCAGGCCGCAGGCGATGATTGCCGGAATGGTAAGCATGAGCACGTACGCGCCGACCATGATGAAGTCGCCGTGCGCGAAGTTGATCAGACGAATGATGCCGTACACCATGGTGTAGCCCAAAGCGACGAGTGAGTACACGCTGCCGATTTTCAGACCGTTGAAGATCTGACTGATAAACATAATGATCTGATTGCCCATCATTCCCCCTTTCTTATAGATTTAGCTTTTGCGAAACGACCTATTGAAGGTCGATTCGATTTCCTTGATGAATGATGACTGTGATGAAAAATGCTTCCGGCCCGTCCACAAGCCGGCCGCCCGCGGGCGGGGCGCCAAACAGACCGTCACTTGGCCGGCTGGATGGTGCTGCGGTACGTCGGCTTGCCGTTCTTCATTTCCAATACGATCACGGATTTCTTCGGCGAACCATGCGAATCGAGCGTGAATTTGCCCGTGACGCCGGAGAAGCTCATACCGTAGATCGCATTGCGGATGTCGGCGCGGCTGGCCTTCGGACCCGCCTTTTCGATGGCCTGCTTGAACATGTAGACGGAATCGTATCCCAATGCGGTGAAGGTGTTCGGCGAGGCGTTGTTATTGGCCTTCTTATACGATTCGATGAATTTCTGCACCTTGGTGTTGGACTTGTCGTCCGGGGAATAATGCGTCGTGTACAGCACCTTGTCGTACTGAGACTTGCTGCCGGTGATCTGCAGGCCGTCATAGCCGTCAGGGCCCATGATGTACCCCTCGTAGCCCACCGAACGCGCCTGCGGGATGATGTAGGGGCCCGCCGCGGAATAGTAGTAGGGGGCGTACAGGAATTCGGCGCCCGCAGCCTGCACCTTCTGCAGCTGAGACGAATATTCGGTGTCGTCGGCGCTGGAGGAATTCTCCTCGGCCACGACCTCCAGACCGGCCTTCTTGGCGGCCGTCACGAACGCCTTGCCCACACCGGACGAGTACGGGTCTCCGGTTCCGTACAGCACCGCGACCTTGTTGACCTTGAGGTCCTCGGCCGCGAATTTGGCCGCGATCTCGCCCTGGTAGGAATCCTTGAAGCACGTGCGGAACAGATAACCGCCTGTCTCGATGGAATCCGACGTCGCGGCCGGCGCGATGGACGGCAGCTGGTTCTGGTCGGCCAGCGAGGCCACGGCACCGGTGGTGGAGGAGATCGTGGGGCCGAGAATGCCGATGACGTCCTTCTCCCCCGCGAGACGGTTGAAGGCGTTGGACGCCTCCAGCACATCACCCTTGTCATCCATGGACTTGAGCACGATCTTCTTGCCGAAAATGCCGCCTTTGGCGTTGATCTCGCTGATCGCCAGCTTGAATCCGCTGAGCTCGGCCTCTCCATATGCCGCGGCTGAACCGGAATTGGTGGTCACGGCGCCCAAGGTGATCACATCGCTGTCCGACAGCCTCATGCTGCTATCGCTCGTCGCATACATGTTGCCGCCGGAACATGCCGAAACGCCTATTCCCATAACGGCCGTGAGGCATAGCGCAGCCAATTTTTTGCAATAGTTGTTGTTCACAGCTGTTCTTTCTTTTCTAGATGAACCGCAGTATGTTATACCCTCAAATTGATTTTTTATCAGATTTTTTCCGCAGTAAGGAATCGCGGACGGCCGGTGTAGTCATCATGCACCGCGACTTTGCCGAATCCATGCGTATCCGCGAACGCCGACAAACGCTCCCCCTGCGTGATGTCGTGCTCCATGACCAGCAAACCGCCCGATCTGAGCAGATCCGCGGCACGCGCGATGATGCGCTCGGGAATCAGCGCGCCGTCCGCCGAACCGCCGTACAAGGCCATGTCGGGATCGTAATCGCGCACTTCCGGCTGCCGCGGAACGTCGGCGAGCGGCACGTATGGCGGATTGGTGAGCACCATGTCGATGGTGCCGTTCAGCTGGCTCAGCGTCGGCGCCTGCGTGGCGTCCGCGATTTCCAGATGATAGTCGCCCGCGACATTGGGATGCGTTCTGACGGTTTCCTCCAGATTGCGGCGCGTCCATCGCGCGGCGCGCTCGCTTTTCTCCACCGCCCATACTTTCGCGCCCGGCACCTCCGTCACCAAGGCCAGTCCGATCGCGCCGCTGCCGGCGCACAGGTCGACGGCGCGCACCGAATACATGCCATGGCGTGTGATCCAGTCGATGCCCTCCTGCACGATCAGTTCGGTTTCCTGACGTGGAATGAACACTCCCGGACCGACCTTCAGATCGAGATAACGGAACGGCGTATGACCGGTGATATGCTGCAGCGGCTCGCGTCCGGCGCGTCGTTCCACCATGCCGCGAAATTCGCGGAGCGCGGTTTCGATGGTGTTGTACGAGTCTTGTTCCATGGCTTCCATGGCTGGTTCCGAGGAATCGGACGCGTCGATTCCTCCGACACCGGCATGCTTGGACGGCCCTTCGGCACCGGCATGCCTGACCATTCCATCAAAACCCGACGCATGGGCCGCCAGCCCGTCAGGCCCATACCCCATCAGCATGGCCTTGTCGACCGTCTGCAGATCGGTGCCGAACGCCTCGGCAAGCAACAACTTGGCATCGTGTTCGGGAGTGTCGATGCCCGCCGCGCGCAATCCGGCCGCAGCGGACCGCACGGTTTCGAATACGGTCGCCACCTGTTCCGCCTTACTTCTGGTTGGCGAGACGATCGGCCTCGTCCGCCTGGATGTCGCTGTCGATCACGGCCTGCAGGTCGCCGTCGAGCACGGCGTCGAGGTTGTACGCCTTGTAATTCGTGCGGTGGTCGACGATGCGGTTCTCCGGGAAGTTGTAGGTGCGGATGCGTTCGGAACGATCAAGGGAGCGCACCTGGGAATGACGCATGTCGGCGGCTTCGGCGGCCTCCTGCTCGTGCTTCATGGCAAGCAGACGGCTCTTCAGCACGCGCAACGCGGCCGCGCGGTTCTGGATCTGGCTCTTCTCGTCCTGCATGTTCACCGTGATGCCGGTCGGGATGTGGGTCATGCGCACCGCGGAATACGTGGTGTTCACGGACTGGCCTCCCGGGCCGGAGCTCATGAAGATGTCGATCTTCAAGTCCTTCGGATCGATTTCGATCTCATCGTCGTCGTCATCGGCCTCGGGGAACACGATCACACCGGCGGCGGACGTCTGGATGCGTCCCTGCGATTCGGTGACGGGGATGCGCTGCACGCGGTGCACGCCGCCCTCGTACTTGAGCGACGCCCACACGCCGTCCTCCGGTGCGGGAGTGCCTTTGGCCCGGATCGCCAGCTGCACGTCCTTGACGCCGCCAAGCTCGGTGGTGTTCTCGGATTGCACGGTGACGGTCCATCCGCGCTTTTCAGCGTATCGGGTGTACATGCGCAGCAGGTCGCCGGCGAACAGCGCGGCCTCCTCGCCGCCGGTGCCGGCCTTGATCTCCATGA
>ERZ808286.1583-NODE-1583-length-11000-cov-9.134673_pt1 | contig 11000 bp, 5 predicted proteins | sample MGYA00521276_ERZ808286 | MGnify/ENA primary metagenome ERZ808286 (study PRJEB31516, sample SAMN03275607) | gut metagenome | biome: mammalia-associated habitat; material: feces | host: Papio cynocephalus | place: Kenya | collected 2012-08-01 ... | reverse complement strand
ATGCCGTCTATGCCGGTCATTCAGGCGAAAAGGTAGAACTATCGACAGACCTCCTTCTCCAATTCCTGACCAAAGTACAGACCTATATAGACGCCTCCATCGCCGTAAACAAACGTAAAGACGGTTTGTACCACGCCTACAACTTGGTATCCTTTACCTCCCCCTCTCCGAAGAGGGGGGCGGGGGGAGTCCAAGTCACTCATCTCTACGAGATGCTCGAAGGTCAGGTGGCAGTCCTCTCCGCAGGCATCCTGTTGCCTGCCGAGGCGGCAGACCTCCTTGACGCAATGCGTCAGTCGGCTCTCTACCGCCCTGACCAACGCAGTTATATGCTTTACCCGAACCGTCGCCGACCCTCATTCTTGGAGAAGAACAACCTCCCTGCGGACGCTCTGACCTTGCCCGTAGTACAACGTCTCTTGGCTGACCACGCTACGGACATCCTTGTTCAGGACTGCGAGGGTGGGGTGCACTTCAATGCAGGTTTCAACAATGCCGACTTCCTTGCCCGTGCTATCGACGCTTCGCAGGAGACCATCAGTGCGGAAGAACGGCAGCAACTGCTTGACCTCTATGAGCGTATGTTCAACCACCACGCCTTCACAGGTCGTTCCGGTACGTTCTACAAATACGAGGGCTTGGGGTGTATCTACTGGCATATGGTCAGCAAACTCCTTATTGCTATCGGCGAGAATATCCAAAACGCCCTTGACACTCACGCTGATGAAACCACCATCGACCGTCTCAAAGCCCACTATGCTGCTGTGCAGGAGGGTATCGGTGCCCACAAGTCCCCTGCCGAATACGGTTCCTTCCCCTTTGACGCCTATTCGCATACACCCACAATGATGGGCTGCCAGCAGCCGGGAATGACCGGTCAGGTGAAAGAGGATATCATCTCCCGTTTCTTTGAACTTGGTCTGCACGTCGTCAATGGCGAGATACATATCCAAACGGCAATGCTTCGCCCCGAGGAGTTCCTCCGTGGCGAACTGCGTTTCACTTACTGCCAAACGCCTTTCGTCTATCGCCTTGCCGACACAGAGGGTATAGACATCGAACTGTCCGACGGTACCATTACGCATTGCGCATTATGCATTGCGCATTCTCTTGCCCGCCACATCTTTGCCCGCGACAACCAAATCAAACAAGTAATCGTAAACATCAAGAAATAATTGATATATTATGAAGTCCTATAAATTAGTCTTGCTACTGAGCCTCTCCGCTCTGTTATTGTCTTGCCAACCTCAAGACTCCACTGAGCAGCAAATCGACCGTCTCCTTGCGCAGATGACTCTCGAAGAGAAGATTGGTCAGATGACCCAGGTCTGTGGCGGTTGGATATCCGATGACCTTGAGAATCAGGTGCGCAATGGCGCAGGTTCTATGCTCAATAGCGTGGGTGCAGAGGCTAACCACTACCAGCGTATTGCTGTCGAAGAGACACGTCTCGGTATCCCTATGATCTTTGCACGCGACATCATTCACGGCTTCCATACTATCTATCCTATTCCGCTCGGTCAGGCGGCTACTTTCGACCCCGCTTTGGTGGAAGAGGCGGCCCGTCTCACTGCCGATGAGGCTATCCAAGCCGGTCTCCGCTGGACGTTCTCCCCTATGGTCGATGTCTCGCGCGACCCCCGCTGGGGACGTGTCGCCGAGGGCTATGGTGAAGACACCTACCTCGCCTCTGTCATGGGTGCCGCTTGCGTCCGCGGTTACCAGTATTCGGACAGCACAAGCGACCGTATTCACCTTGCTGCCTGTGTCAAACACTTCGCCGGCTATGGTGCCAGTGAGAGCGGACGCGACTACAACACCACGTGGATTCCCGAGGTGCAACTCCGTGAGACCTACCTCCCGCCCTTCAAGGCTGCCCTTGATGCGGGGAGTGCCACTATCATGTGCTCTTTCAACGACATCAACGGCGTGCCTGCTTCGGCGAACCGCCATCTCAATGTGGACATTCTCCGCAACGAGTGGCACTATGATGGTATGCTTGTGTCCGACTGGGCGTCGTCGGCGAATATGATTGCCCACGGCAACTGTGCCGACCTCAAAGAGGCTACGCTCCTCAGTATCAATGCCCAAATGGAAATGGATATGGAGGGACATGGCTATCCCTTGTACCTCAAGGAACTTGTTGAGAGCGGCAAAGTAAGTGAGGAACAAATCAACGCTTGTGTGCGCGACATCCTCCGTCTCAAGTTTCGTCTCGGCTTGTTCGACAATCCCTATTGCGCTGTCGATACTCCCGCCTATTTCACCCCTGCTGCCCTCGCAGCCGCCCAACGTGCCGCCGAAGAATCCGCCGTCCTTCTCAAAAACAACGGCATTCTCCCTCTCTCAACTCCCAACTCTCAACTGCACTCAACACTCAACACTCAACGCTCAACTATCCTCATCTGCGGTCCTCTCGCTAATTCTCAGCACGACCAGAACGGCACTTGGTGCTTCGACAAGGTCGATTCGATGACTATCACCCCGCTGATGGCTTTCCGTGCATTGGCAAAAGAGGGCAAAATCCGTCTCATCGAGCAGACCGGCAAGCACTGGTCGCGTGAGGTCAGCCCGAGCAACATAAAAGAGTTAGTTCAAAAGGCAAAGCAAGCCGACATTATTCTTTATTTCGGCGGCGAGGAAAGTATTCTTTCCGGCGAAGCCCGCTGCCGTGCCCATCTCAACCTCCCCGGTGACCAAACTGCCCAGTTGAAAGCCCTCAAAGCCACAGGCAAACCCCTCGTCCTCACCGTTCTGGCAGGGCGTCCGCTCTGTATCGGCGAGGAAACCGCTCTTGCAGACGCAGTCCTCTATGCTTTCCATGGCGGCACTATGCAAGGGCCCGCATTGGCTAACCTCCTCACGGGCGTAGTTGCTCCCTCGGGACGCCTGCCGATGACCTTCCCGCAAGCCGTCGGGCAAATCCCGATGTACTACAACAAGAAGAACACCGGCCGTCCCACCTCGCACCCTGTCCTTATCGACCAGATACCCGTCGGTGCACCGCAGTTCTCCCTCGGCGAATCCAGTTATTGGCTCGAGTATGGCGACCAACCGCTCTTCCCCTTCGGCTACGGACTCACCTACACCACCTTTGAATACAGCCCCGTCGTCCTCTCCGACACTGTTCTGCATATAGGCAAGCCGCAGTCTCTTACCGCCACTTGCACCATTCGCAATACGGGCAACACCGATGCCGTCGCTGTGCCGCAACTCTATATCCGCGACCTCGTCGGCTCGCTCACACGCCCCGTGCGCGAACTCAAAGGCTTCGACCGCATCGCTATCCCCGCAGGTGAAAGCCGCGACATCTCGTTCACACTCACCGAGGACGACCTCGCCTACTGGCACCTCGCTTCTGGCATCACCCTCGGTGCCGACGGTGCCTACACCCGCTCCGCCGAACCGGGCGACTTCCTCCTCTGGATAGCCCCCTCTTCCTCCGAAGGCACACCCGTCCGTTTCACATTGACCAATGAATTATAAACAAACAAATTTACTAACCATAAAAATTAAGTCTTATGAAAAAAATCTTTTCTTTTATTGCTACGGCATTATTGTCTGTATCAATGTTTGCAGCAACTCAGTATTGCAAAGAACCGCTCGAAGCAGCAGATGGAACAGCCTTACTTTCCCTTAAACACGTATCCGGAAATTCCTATGAGGTAGAACTGATCGCACAAGGTGAATTGGTATTTACCGCAGCCTTCAACATTGGTTGCGGTGTCAATCAAACGGAAGGTGCTGGCATTAATTTCGAGAAGGAGAATTGGCTAATATCTTCAGATGGTACAACGGCTACTTACGAATTTACGACTGCTTCAGAAAGTTCTGTACCTACTAATCTGTATGGCAACTATATTTGCTTCCAAAAAACTGGAGGTACTGCTCGGGATTTGGTGGAATTCAATCTGGCAGCAATCACCGACATCGACTGGACGGCGAATTGTGCAGAAGGTCCTGCCGATGAAGAGGCACCTGTAATGGGTACGGCTACGTTTGTATCGGCTACTTATTCCTCCATTACATTAGCGGTAACTGCTACTGATAATGTAGCAGTAAAGCGTTACCATGTTGTCGCAAATGGAGTGGACAAAGATTTTACGCCCAACGACGGAAATATCATCGTTACCGGTCTTACGGCTGGCACCGCCTATACATTTGTTGTTACCGCCAAAGATGCGGCTGGCAATGTATCCGCCAATTCGGCTACTGTAACTGATGTAAAGACATTGGATTATCCTGCTGCTCCTGCCGCCCCGACTCATGACCAAGCAAATGTCCGTTCTATCTATTCGGATACATATACATCGGCTCTTGCACATGGTTTCCGTACAGACAACTGGGGAAGCACATTGGGACAAGAAATTGAAGTGGAAGGTAATCACTATTATGTATATAATATGACCTCCAACGTGATTATTTGGGGCAACAGTAATGATGGCGACGATGCAATTATTGCTGCTGACGGATTCAATGACGGTACAAACAAAGGATTGGACCTTACCGCTATGGAGAAACTCCATTTCGATTTGTGGCTGAGCGAGACTTGTGTAGGCGGTGTCGTGCTGATAAATGATGACAGATTAGGCGAAATGGGAGCACTCGAAAGTGGTAAATGGGTATCGGTAGACCTACCGCTGAGTGGACTTTCCGCAGACAAGTTGAACAACCTTCGTTGGATGAAGTTTGACGGATTTACAGGCGTTAAGACAGTATTTATCGACAACGTCTATGCTTGGAAAAATGGTACATCTACATCAATTATGGATGTAAACACCCTTCCCGAGACAACCAAAACCATCATCGACGGTCAACTCGTCATCATCCGCGATGGCATCCGCTACAATGCACAAGGGCAAGTGATTGAGTAATCTCTGCTTGACCAATCTGAATAAACTATCTCGTATTGTTGGCAGCAGGTGCTGCCTGCTGCCAACAATACTTTCTTATAATTCTTAAAATAACATCAGTTCGATATAAGCAGATTGTCTTATGTTTCCGCCGTAGGCGAATAAAATTTAGGGCAATTTATGGATGTAAAGACAAATATCTATTTCGATTTCTTGCCGCTTTGCGGCAAAGGAGTTTCTTGTTTCGAACTCACGTTAAATAAAATGCAACCTTGAATCCCGTATATAGTTATCAACTATCTATGAAAACGCACATTTCTCGACCTCTGCTTGCCTTCTTGTTTTTGTGGCTGAATATGTTTGCTGTTTCTGCCACGCAGTATTGCCGTTCCCTACTGACATCTGGAGAGAACTCGGTTTATCTTACGTGTGAAAAAACATCCGATGACGTATATACGCTGACTATCGAAGCGGATAATACGGTTACATTGTCGGGTTTGGGCGGTTCTTTCTGTCATATCAATGGTAGTTCTGATCAAAACTTGGAATTACGTACCGTTCAGACTGTCAGCAACAATACCATCACTTGCAAAATCCAATCTACATCAGCACCGCAGTTCTATACTCCCCTCTATGTCTTGATGCCGGGTGAGGTTACCTTTCCTTTTCCTTCTGATATAGAATGGGGTACGTGCGGTGATACCCCCGACCTTCCTTTCGACCCGACTGCCAACTTGGCACTTGGCAAAACCGCGGTAGCGGGCTTCGGGGACAACCCTACCAATGCGAATAACGGCAATTACCGCGACCGTTGGGGTTCCAATGGTGCCGCAAAAGACTATAGTCAGGACTGGTGGTATGTCGATCTCGGCAACTATTACCATCTCAATAAAATAGAAATCTATTGGGAGAATGCCTATTCTTCTAATTTTGTCATACAGGGGGCGAAGACCCTGCCTGCCGATGTGGCGGACGATAACCTTTGGCAGACGCTCTACGCTTTTGAGGGCGAACCCAAACACACAAATCTGCCTGATAAGGTCGAGGCTGATGCCAAGAACGAATATACCGTAGCGGGGGTGGCGCGTTATGTGCGTATCAAATCGTATAAAAACTCTGAAAATAATGCCTATGGAATGAGTATGTGGGAATTCCGTGTGTTTGGCATCGGTGTTTCCGAAGCCGGCGAGATTGTACCCGATATGGTCTCGGCGAAAATCCTTTCGGTTGACCAACTGCAAGGGAGCGTAACGCTTGAACTCAAAGCCACCAAGACAAAAGATGGCGTTACATCGGATATTCATACCTTCCGCCTGCGCAATACGCTGACGGGCAAGGTGCGTTTCGCTACCACGGATGACAGCCACCGTGTTACTTTTACCGACCTTACTCCTTGTTCCGACTACCAAGTGGATGTGTGGGCGGTGGACTATGTCGAATCGGATAATGCGGAGCATATCGAGTTTGAGGCTCCCGCAGGCAATATGGCATTGAGGCGTGAGTGTACCGCTGGTTTTACGGAGGGGGACAACTATGCTAAAAACGCGGTGGATGGCAGTTCCACTACCCGTTGGAGCAGTTATGGTGCGTCTCCCGGACAGGCGTGGTGGCAGGTGGATTTGGCTGAGGTCAGATCCATAGATTCCATCCGTGTGGACTATCAGGCGAACTGGGTGGACGGATATGAAATTCTGACATCGCTGGATAATAGCAGTTGGTCGCCGTTGCTCGTAAGCGATACGCCGCCTGCCTTGGGGCATAATTGCTACGCTACATCTGCTATCGGACGCTATCTGCGTATGCAGCCCCAAACGGGAGAAAATACCCGCCACAACTGGTCGTTCTATACTTTCGAGGTCTATGGCGATTGTACCTACGACGACAAACCGCGGATGATCTTTGCCTCTTTCGAGAGTGCTACAACCTCTACTGCTGAAATCCGCGTCAGTGCCACCGATGCCGTAACGCCTTTTGCCGACCTTACATACGAGTGTATCCTTACCCAAGGCGAGAATGTATATCGTTTTGAACTCTCTGCCACCGATGGTATCCTGCATCTGGAGAATATGTCCGCTTGTAGCGAACATACTTTGGAGGTTTGGGCGGTCAATCAGGCAGGGAAAAAATCCGACAACTCGGCAATGGTGCGGTTCTCCACCGAGTGCGCTGAGGCGGACTTGTGGTTGGCGGGTGATATGAATGGTTGGAATTTCAAGGACGACACCTACCGCTTTCGCAAAACCGGTATAGAGGGTATCTATTCGCTTACTTGCCGCCTTGCCAAGGGCAATCATGTCTATAAGTTGTCTGCCGGTTCTAATACGGACTGCACTAAAGATGACCACTGGCTGATGCTTTCTGCTGATACCGATGTTACGTTCTATGCACGGGGCGTCAACAACTTTGCCTCTTCGGCTGACAGCCTCTTTGTCATAGGTACCGCCGTAAGCGACGCATGGACTACCCCCACCGATGCCAAACAATGTACTTGGAATGGTACGCAGGCGGTTTGGACAGGCAATATCAATCTGTCGGGTGAATATAAAATCATCAAGATGTTTTTTGTCAATGGGCAGGACAATGACCCTTATGTGTTTTGGAGCGACCTTTGGGAAACAAATCAGTCCATCAGCGGCGTAAGTTCCTCCTCTGTCAAAGCCTCTTTTATTTTCGATTTGCCTACATTGTCTTGGAGTTGGCAGGAAGTCTATGAGGGGCAGTGTACGTTTGCCGGAAAGCAGGGCGATGGTCAAACACACGTCGGCTCTTTGTTTACTACCGGGTATAATGTATCGCTCTACCTCAACAGCACCAAAGATTCTGTCTGGATTACGGCGGAATTCTTGGATACCGACTCTACGGCTACTTCGGCTCTGCTGCAAAACTACCCGCAACGTGACGAAACCGTCGAGGTGCAGGAAAAGCGTCTGGATAGAGTGGACAACTCGCAGGTGTTCAAAGGGAAAATACCGCTCTCTTTTTTCAAAAACCGTGCAGACGGTATTATCCGCTTTGGTATCAAGTTCGAGTTTGACGGCGGCTTACGTGTTACTACTCCCGAGTTCTACTACTTGGACGGCTCTGGTTGTGCCGAGCGTGATTTCGTCATTTATCACCACGACCAAATGCCGGATAACGCTGAGTATGGAGCCGTCTATACTTTCAACGGCGGACGTATCTTGCAACCAATCCTATACAAACGCAAGTTCCGCCCGGATATATGGGAAACGCTCTCGCTGCCGTTTGATGTCAATCGCATCACGGTTACAGACGAGGACGGAGAGTATGAACTCTACGCCCAATACAATAATAACGGTACCACGGTCGAGGGCAATTTTTGGTTGCGCAATTTCCGTGAAGAGGAGGTGAGTGCTGCCGGTTTCCAACAAAACTGGTACGACATCGAGGCTACTGCTGCCGCTGCGGCCCTGCCCAAGCGGAATGTGCCGTATATTATGCGTGTGCCGGACGACGACACCCATTATTATGCCGATAAGTATATCGTCTTTCATGGCGTGGGCTATCAGACGATAGATGAGGTCTATTCCACTATAGTGCGGACACCCTCCGAGACCGAGATGTTTGCTTATTCGGGCAATAATACGATGAAATCGTGGCTGTTGCGCTCTGCCTATGTGTTGGATGACGAAGGACTCTATTTCCGCTCGGGGGAGACTGTGTTGCTCTATCCTTTCGAGTGTGCGGTCAATGCCGAGAAAGAAACCACCTATGCTATGCCCCGTTTGGCATTAAACCGTAAACCGGCAACTCCTACCGGTCATACTCCGCCCACCACCGCTATCGAAAACGGCTCCGTATGGTCGGTTGCTGGCTTGTGTGCAGGTACGTTCCGCAATACAGGCGAATACGATACCTTGTTGCAACGCCTGCCCGCCGGGCTCTATATCGTGCGCCAAGGCGCAGAGGCATACAAAGTGTACATTGCTAAATAACCGCTACTACTATGAAACGCCTCCTGTTTGTCGTACTGACCCTGTGTAGCATAGGGGTGGTCAATGCGCAGAGTTTTGGTTATTACTATGGTTCCGGTCGCAGTGATGTGCAGATTCAAACGCCCATTGCCGAGCCCGGTGCCGCCCGCCCTGAAGCAGTGTGGGCTGTGAGCGGTAACCTCAATCCGTTTAATAGCAACCAACCGGCGGAAAATAGCATCTATCCCCAAACCGAAGATGCTTCGCGTGCCGGACGGCGCAAACCGCCTACTACGGGCGGTGGAAATCCGGAGAATCCTGATTTGCTTTATCCACTCGGCGAGTTGGATATATGGTGCGGACTGTTCCTCGGACTATATACATTGGCTATCACCATCAGGCAATACAAATCCCGCAAAACTACCGATAAACATACCTTATCCAAATGATTGGCATAGGTGTGAAAATAATCGTTTAATTAACAAAAACATAAAATTTTATGAAAAAGATGTTTACTTTTGTAGCCGCTCTCGTAGGCTTCGCCGCAGCGGCTATGGCAGACCCGACGGCATCCCCTATGGCTCCCGCGTATCCTGCTTCCCAGGTAAAAGCCGTTTATTCGGCAACGTACAATGCAGACTGTAATTTCGGCGAGTGGGGTAGCGGTGTAACCTGTACCCAAACCGAGTTCGGCAAGAAGTACGTGATGAGCAACACTTATTTTGGCTTGGAGTTTACTGCTCTCAACTGTGCCAAGATGGAAGCACTCCATCTGGATTTCTTCTCCGATGCGGATATGTCCGTACGTGTAGTGCCTATCCATGGCGGCGCGGAAGTCGGTGTTGCCAAAAACATCAAGGCTGGTGAATGGAACTCAGTGGATATCTTGCTTTCCGAGTTTGAAGGCGTTACCAACTGGACGAATGTATATCAAATCAAATTGGATAACATCACGGGCAAGACTTTCTGGCTCAATAATGTCTATTTCTACACCAAGCAGGCTGCTGACAAAGACGAAGAGGCTCCGAAGGATGTCAAGGTGGTTTCCACTACGCCCAACTATTTCTCGGCGGCTGTTGTGGCTACGGCTACCGACAATTCCGATGAAGTCATCTTTGATGTGTTGGACGGTGAGACCGTCGTGGCTACACAGAGTGCCGTTTCGGGTAAAGAGACCACTATCAATATCAGCAACCTCAAACCGAACACCGACTATGCCTACTCGTTAGTGGCACGCGACCCGTCCAACAACAAGGCTGATGCTGTAGCACTGACCTTCAAGACGTTGGAAGCACCTGCTGCCGCTCCTGTTCCTACACACAAGGCGGAAAATGTGAAATCGCTGTACAGCGATGCCTACACCACTGCAACGGCTATTTCTACACTCAATGCAGGTTGGTGGAACGCTCCGCAGATGGCAGAAGGTGAATTGGAAGACGGCAACAAAGCCCTCTACTATTATGGTTTCACCGATGGTATGATCGGTTGGGAGTTTGCCGCTTTCGATGCCACCGGCTATACTACTTTCTCGTTCGACATCTATCCGTTGGCTGACGGAACAATAGACGGCGGACCTCTGTGCCAAGGCGGTACGGGGAATGGAGACTACTCGGTTGCTAATGTAGCGGTTAAAGCCAACCAATGGAATACCATCACGATTGACCTTAAGGACAAAAATCTGACCAACATATTCCAGGTTAAATGGATCAATTATTACTCGCTCAAATCGTTCTTTATCGACAATGTCTATTTCTACAAAGATGCCGAAACGGCTATCCGCAATACCGCAGTTGCCGGGAAAGCGCAAAAGACTGTCATCAATGGTCAGATGCTTATCATCCGCGACGGCATCCGCTACAATACGCTCGGTCAAGTAATTAGTGATTAGTTAGTATTTAGTTAAGTACTCACTTAGTTTGTAGTATTTAGTTAGTATTTAGTTAGTATTTAGTTAGTAGTGGTTGGGGGAGGCTGTCTGCGTTTGGCAGACAGCCTCCTTTTTAGTATCTTAGTATCTTGGTATTTTAGTACCTTCGTATCTTCGTATCTTCGTATCTTCTGCATCTTCTGTATCTTTAGTATCTTGCCCCTCTCCTCGCCTTCCCCGTATCCTTGTGCTATCAGGTCTATGTGATTCATATGTGATTCATATGTGATTCATATGTGATTCGTACGAACTATGTTGAAAAAAATGATTTTTATGAGTAAAAAGGTG
>ERZ808286.1581-NODE-1581-length-11012-cov-3.093548_pt1 | contig 11012 bp, 9 predicted proteins | sample MGYA00521276_ERZ808286 | MGnify/ENA primary metagenome ERZ808286 (study PRJEB31516, sample SAMN03275607) | gut metagenome | biome: mammalia-associated habitat; material: feces | host: Papio cynocephalus | place: Kenya | collected 2012-08-01 ... | reverse complement strand
TATTTCGTTATAAGCTGCAGAAAGAGCCTCTTCTTTGTTAACTTTTTGTTTCATGTTTTCTAATAGAGCTTGAGCGTTGTTGTCACTCATAGAAATCATTTGTTTATTAATTTTTTGAGATGTAATAGCAACTTTGTGGCGAGCTTTTAGAGTTTTGATTTCGCCTTCCCAATGGTTGATTTGTTGTTTTAAGTTATCAATTTTTGTTTCCATTGTGTTAGCCATAGACTCATAGTTTTTAACGTCTAGAGTTGATTTTTTAATCATTTCAATAGCAATTTGTTTTTTCTTTAGAGCTTCTGAAGCTAATCTATCAGCTTTAGCTTGGTCTAATTCGCCATTTTGCCCCTTTTGAACGATTGTTAATGCTTTCTTTTCGTAATCTTTTGCAATTTCTGTTTGTTGAGCAATAACTTCTTTTGCTTCAATTGCAAGAGCTTTTACTTCAGCAAGGTTTTTCATACTTGCATCATAATCTTTTTTCAAATCTCTAATAGCTTGTTCTGCCATTAAGATTGGGTCTTGAATATGGTTCACGAATGCGTGTAAAAATGATTGTAATACTTTAAATAGTTGTTTGAAAATGTTCATTAGTTTTCTTCCTCTTCATGTTGTGTTGCGTGTTTATTTTCAAAATATTGGTATGCTTGTTTTATCATACCGATACGTTTTTCTGCTGCTTTTTTCTTTTTGTCGTCAGCAAAGTTTTCTGGTGCGAACTTTTTCATCAAAGTTTCGTAGTGAGCCTTGATTTCGTCAAAGCCTACGTTTTCTTCTGATTTGAAGCCTAAAAGTTTCATATAATGCTCATCAATAGAAATCTTTTCGCCATCATCTGGGAAAAGTGGTTTTCCGTAAGCAGCTTCAGCTTCTTCAAGTTCTCTGTCCATTTCTTCAAATGCATCTTTTAGAGGAATATCCTCTTTTTCTACGGTTGATTTAATTTTATCAACGGCTGTTTTAAAAATATCTTTTAAGTCTTTCATAATACCTAGAATAATAGCATATTGCGCCTAAAAAATGCAATATTATGTTAAGTTATTCAAATTTTTGTAGAAGGTTTTAATTAGTTTAAATAACTCAACTACAAACGTTTTTTTCTTTTCTTCGTCTTTCTCCAAAACAAGTTTGGTAAATCTCAACAATTCAATTTGAACATATTCACTCAAAATCATTGAGGACGTGATTTTTGTTATAATATTTGTTGCATAATCAAAGAAAGAAGGGTGTTCTAGGTACATTTCGAACCATTCGTCAATAGCAGTGATTAATGGTTGTACTCTATTTTCTTCCTCTTGAAATACCTCTTTTGCTTTCTCTAGAAGCTCTTGCGGTTTAAATGATGTTGTATCAATAAAGTTATCTAAAACCTCTTGAACATTTGGTTTTTCTGGTTTTATGGATTGAATTAGATTTTCTAAATTATCATACTTCATTCCATTAATAAATGCGCCAAATGTAGTCAAATTAAAGAATTTTGCGTTTTTGTCTTGCGCAAAAAATGTTTCAAATTGTTTTATAAAGCAAGCGTAATCGACACGAGTTTTTACGTATTCGCCTGTAATGCTTTTTACATCTGTTGTTTCTCTAACTATATTTTGGATTTTTACGCTAGATTGTGTGTTTGCAACTACATTTTTGTCGTCACAATAAGCTGTATCGTCTTTGAAGGCTAAATCTACGCCCGCAAAAATTATGTTTTTGCAACCCATTAATCGAGCACATTTATAGGCTGTAATTGTACTTGTGCCGGCTGATTCAAGTAATTTTATTTCGCCCAGCATTTTTGTTGCAATTTTTTGAGCACAAATACTGTTTTGTGTAAAATATGTGAACAAATTCTTGCAAGGTAATGAATACACGTAGTTGTCGGCTTTTATATCGACAATAAAATTAACGTCTTTTAAATATTCCAAATCTTGCGTAATAGATTGTTTTACCCATTGAGCATCAACGATTACGCAAAAATCTGGTGTAATTCCGTTTTTTCTCAATGTTTCTAGAGTTCTATGAACTGTAAAAATTACAAATTTTTCTCTATTTTGTTTGATTTTTTCAATGTTATCCTTTAACGAAGGTCCAGCACCTAAAACAAGAGCCGTTTTATCTTTGAACTTATTTTCTAGCAAATTTACAGGATAACGTTGTTTAAAATTGGTGAAGCTCTTTATAGAGTTATCAATCCAAACCTTTGACATCTTTTTGATAGTGTTCATATCAACAATTTTTGCTTGGCAAGTTTCAAAAATGCGTTCGGTCAAAACTGTGAATTCGCTTGGCTTTTGCAACACGTAATTTTTTAAGAATAAAAATTCAATCTTATCCTCAAGCAAATATTTTCCACCGATATATTTTGTGCAATCTGTCAAATTGTTTGTGATATAAAGTCTTCCGTCTTTAAAATACTTAGTTAAATCAACATATTCGCAAGTAAAGCGAATGATATCAATTTCAGGTTCATAAAGAATTAACTGAGCAACACTTTCTGTATGCACATAATCTAGCAAATTTCCCAAACCTAGCCCGAAAATTACGATAAAATCGTGTCTTGAAGTTGCAGATTTGATTTGTTCGTCATAAACCGCTTTGGCGCTTGCAATTGGGCTTGGGGTATCATCAACGTATTTGTTGTCTCTGGTTAAAATATATTCGCCAAATTCGTTTTTTATTGCGCCCAAATTTCTAGATGCTTCTTCAAGTGTGACATGTTCAAGTTTGTATGCCAACACGTTATTGACTTTTCTTATTGCTTCCAAATTCTTTTTAAACATACTTCAAATTTATCATAATATTTGAATTTGTTGAATAAGCTAAAAAGATGATTAAATCAAGTTTTTTACTAATACTTTACTTTAGTTTTTGTTTAGCAAATAATATTGTTGTTAATAATAAAAGAAGGAGAATTCTTATGTGGGAAAAAAATGTTAACATTAACGACGTAAAAGAAATTAGAACTCGCACTACTGTTTATTTTGGTGTTGGTGCTATCAAAAAAATTGATGATATTTTGAAAAACTTAAAAGCAAAAAATGCAGATAAAGTTATTGTTATGTCAGGTAGAAATGCTTACAAAGCAACAGGCGCTTGGGACGTAGTTGAAAAAGCATTAAAAGACAACGGCATTGGTTACGTAAACTTTGACCAAGTTACTCCAAACCCAACAACTCACCACGTTAACGATGCAACAAAAATAGCTCGTGACTTCGGTGCAAAAGCTGTTATCGCTATCGGTGGTGGTTCACCAACAGATGCAGGCAAATCAGTAGCTATCTTACTTGAATACAACGACAAACAAGCAGAAGATATTTATGAATTCAAATTCACTCCAGAAAAAGCTGCTCCAATCGTTTCTATCAACTTAACTCACGGTACAGGTACAGAAACAAACAGATTTGCGGTAGTTACAGTTCCAGAAAAGAACTTTAAACCTGCTATCGCTTACGATTGCATTTATCCAACTTATGCAATTGACGATCCAGCTTTAATGGTTAAATTATCACCAAAACAAACACGTTACGTTTCAATCGACGCTGTTAACCACGTTGTTGAAGCTGCTACTTCAACTGTTGCATCACCTTATGCAATTACACTTGCAAAAGAAGTTGTTGCTTTAGTTGCTAAATACTTACCAAAAGCAATTGAAAATCCAGAAGATTTAGAAGCTAGATATTTCTTAGCTTATGCAGCTATGATGGGTGGTGTAAGTTTCGATAACGGTTTATTACACTATACTCACGCTCTTGAACACCCTCTAAGTGGTGTAAAACCTGAATTATCACATGGTTTAGGTTTAGCAATGTTGTTACCAGCTGTAATTAAAGAAATCTACGCTAGTCAATCTTACGTATTAGCTGACGTTTTAGCACCATTAGTTTCAGGCTTAACAGGTGCTCCTGAAGAAGCTGACAAAGCTGCTAAAGGCGTTGAAGCTTGGTTGAAATCAGTTGGTGTACCTCAAAAATTAGAAGATGAAGGCTTCACTGAAGCTGATGTTGAAAAGTTAGTTAAATTAACTTACGAAACTCCATCACTTGCTGGCTTACTTGCTATCGGACCTGTTGGCGACGGCAAAGAAGTTGTTGAAGCAATTTACAGAAATTCTCTAAAACCAATGGCATAGTCTAAAGGTTAAATAAACAAAGAGGCGCGGGCTGAAAGCCCGCGCCTCTTCTTGATTTAACTGAATATATCAAAATTCAACAAATTTGTTTCAGAATATTTTACGTTTTAACCTTCACCATTCTTTTTCTTTTTTGCGACGAAAAGAAAAAGAACGGTTGCAAGAAAAAGAAACACGCAAATCAAAAACAACCACTAAATTCAACCAAAAACGTGTGAACTCGTTTCACTCAAACAGCACACGTTTTGCTGTTGTTTCATTAAGTGGTTGTAAATGATGTTGATATTTCACTCAAGCTATTGTCGAGAAAAAATAACCTTCCGTCATACCACTCTGCCGAGCAATACAATCCTGTGAATTGTTTTGTGAGAGGTTGTTGCGGTATCTTTTCTCTATTTCAACTCTAAAATACACTCGGGTTGAAGTTTTGTTTGTGTACGAGGTTGCATTGATGCACCGTAGCCATGCACTGTATAAATTTTATTTCTTAGTGCTACCCACATTCCGTCAACCTCGTATTTATCTAGTTCAATATTGCTAGAGGTTGGTATTTTGCTATAATCTATAAAAATTACATTGCAGGTTTTAGGTACATCATAGCTATTTATAATCTTTTCAGCCCCTGTTTTTGTCCAGTCAAACAATGGAAATACTGAAATTTGTTCAACTACAATCAAAATTATAATAAGCCATTTTACAATGTTTTTGTTCAAGTTTTGTATCGTGTAGGCTGAAATTATCGCAAACATTGGAATTAAGATATTGAAATATCTGACTAAAGCTCTAATTGCCCCACCGCCGATTACGTAATCATAAATTATTTTTTCAACAAAGATAAAATTCATTATCGCTAGAACGCATAATATAACGGCGATACAATATCTTCTATACGTTTTCAATTTGATTAGTCCGTAAATTAAAAATATAGTTGTAAAAATTCCAAGTCCGTAATAAGTATTTTCGCTAAAATTTTCTAGCTTAAAGAAAATATGGTTATCTAAAAAGCTGTTGTTTAAAATTCCGTTTAAAAAGGTTGTTTGGAACATTTTTATAACTTCAAATGGAAATTTTAAAACCTCGTTTTGCAAATAATGGTAGGCTAATGGCGTAATCAAAATTGCAAAAAATAAAAGGTTGCATAAAATGATTTTGTAATAATTTTTTATAAATGAAAATAATTGAGTTCTGTAATCTTTAAAGCCTAAGAAAATTATTGCAGTTAGCCCAACGGCAAAGAAGAACAACCAACCAAGATAAAAACTTGTATAAAGTTGTAGTGCTAAAAATAGAGTTCCTATATATGCCAAAAAGGATTTTTCTTTTGATTTTAAAAAGAAAATTACGGCAAAAACGCTTAAACATTGGCTAAAAATTTGTACGTGTAGCAATTGTTCTTGTCGAAACAGGCAAAATGCAAAAATAAAACCGCCAAAAGCACAAGCTAAGTCATTAAATTTGAAATATTTTCTAAGTAAATAATAAAAACTTGCAAAATTTAGAGTGCAAAAAGCTATAACTGTTAGCATAAATGAATTATAGCTATCAAATAAAAATCTCAACGGTACGTAAATTAAACCAAGTCCGAACAAGCAATCTGAGGTCGCAAGCGTGTTTGTTGACGGGTAATACATCGGAACATTCCACAAGGATTGGTGAGGCGCTGTTTGGTGAAGCCACAACCAAAAATGTTCCAACAGATAAGTTATGTATCTAGAATCAATGTAAGTGCCTGCCAGCTTATCAAAACCGCTTGTAAAAAATGGATAAAAGAAAATACCTAATCCTAAAATTAAGAACAAAATTGCATATTTAAGACTAAGTATTTTCTTCATTTATAACCTATTTTACAGTTGTCATTTCGTAAAATTCTGGCTGAATTCCGCGTTTGTATTCAACCGCAGGATTACCAAACAACATTACATAAGCGATTTTGTGAGTTTTTGGAATTTCCAAGCGTTTCATAACTTTTTTGCTTAGTGGAATTGTCCAGAAGCCTAGACCGCACCATAAAGTTCCAAGACCTAATGTTTGTGCATATAATTCAAAATAACTCAAAGCAATTGTTGGGTCAATATCTTTGCAAGGTGCTTTTTTGTTCACTGAAACAATAACCGCATGAGGTGCGTTTCTGAAAACAAAGTCGTTATTGCGTTTCATAATTGCGTTTTTGTAGCTTTTTAGCTTTGAACCGAATGGCATAAATCTTACGATTTTTTGCAAATCTGTGTATAAATCGTCTTTTACAGATTCCATTACATCAACATCTTCAATAAATGAAAAATGCAAATCCTTGAAGTTACAGCCTGTTGGAACCCAATTTAGCATATTTTTTAATTTTTGCATCTTTTCTTTATCGATGTTTTCGTGTTTGTATTGTCTGCAACTTCTTCTGTTTTCGATTAAGTTCATAAAATCGTCAGAATTTACGCTGTGTCTGTTTGGTGCAGAATTATCTGGGTTTCTGTCAAAAGATGAAATTGCGCCGTTTGGGCAAATTGCAAGACAGTGTTGGCAACCTAAGCAGTTTGTTGCATTGCTGTAAGGATAACCTTCTTCGTCTATTTGAATTGCTCTAACTAAGCAATCTTTTGCGCATAAACCGCATTTTACGCATTTTTCTTTATCAACTTTAAAATTTAATGGTGTTTTCATTTTTTACCTCAATTATTGGAACGCGCACATTCTGTGTACACGAACAAAGTTTGTTCTACCTGTGATTAATTTCGGAATTGAACCGATAATGATAACTCTATCATCTTTTTGGAATGTAGTTTTTTCAAGTAGTAACTTGTCTATTTTTTTCAACAAGTTGTCAGTCAAATCAACGTCCCAATTTTTTAGAGTTGGGTGAATATCCCAATACAAGTTCAATTTTCTGCAAGTTTTTTCCATATCAGAAACCGCAATTACAGGAACTTGTGGTCTTAATTTTGACAATAATCTTGTTGTGTAACCTGTGTGAGTGAAGGCTAAGATTGCTTTTGCGCCCAAATAATCAGCCATTTTTACTGCTGCACTTGCGATTGCTTGAGGAGTTGGTTCGTAATCTTCATTCATCTCTAAATCAATGTTGTAACAGCAGAATGGGCTACTTTCAACATCTCTAGCAATTTTTGCCATCATTTTTACTGCTTCAACAGGATATTTACCCATTGCAGTTTCGCCTGATAACATTACTGCATCTGCACCGTCAAGAATTGCGTTTGCAACGTCTGATGCTTCTGCTCTTGTTGGAATTGGTTCTTCAATCATTGATTCAAGCATTTGAGTTGCTACGATACAAGTTTTTCTGTGATTGAAAGCTGATTCAATAATTTGTTTTTGAACCATTGGCACTTTTTCAGGTGACAATTCAATACCTAAGTCGCCTCTAGCAACCATTACAGCATCTGTTGCATCTAAAATTTCTTCAATATTTTCAACAGCTTCCGGTTTTTCAATTTTAGAAATTACAGGAATGTCTGCGCCAAAGTGGCTGATGTATTTTTTTGCCAATAAAATGTCGTCTTTGTCTCTAACAAATGATAATGCGATATAATCAGCTTCGTGTTCAACGGCAAATTTAATGAATTCAACGTCACGTTCAGTAATTGCAGAAACACTACCTGTACCACCAGGAACATTGATACCTTTTCTAGGTTTCAACAATTCGCCATGTAAAACTTTAACGTAAACTCTTTTACCTTCTTTTTTAGTTACTTGAATTTTGATTTTACCGTCGTCTAACAAAATACATTCGCCTTCGTGAACGTCATCGGCAATACCTTTGTAGTCAACAGGTACAATTTCAGGGTCTGTTTGCTCTAGACCGTATTCCAAAACTAAATCCATACCAACTTCAAGTGGAATTGGTTTAATCAAGTTACCAACTCTGATTTTAGGACCTTGTAAGTCTACCAAAATTGGAATAAATACTTTTAATTTCTTTTCAATAGCTCTGATTTTATCAATAGTTTTTGCGTGTTCTTCTGCAGTGTTGTGAGAAGTGTTCAAGCGGAACATTGTTGCGCCAGCCATAACCAATTGTTCAATAATTTCTTCTTCACAACTAGCAGGTCCAAGAGTTGCAACGATTTTCGTTTTGTTTCTTTTTTGCTTAATCATAAAATTATCCCTTATATAAAATATTTTAAATTGTATTTTTTACACTTATATATTATAATCGGTAAATTTTACAATACAATAGGCGGTCAAAACATAGTTTTGACCGCCTTATAGAGAATTCTGTTATAGAAAAATTATTTCTTTTCTGCCTTTTTGCGAGCTTCATCTTTCTCTTGAAGTGTATCAACAAAGGTTTTTACATTCATTTTCTTTGCATCTTCAAGTTTCATATTATATTTATCCTTCAAAAATGCATCAATTTCTTTTTCTGAAACAACACCGTCTTTGTTTGCATCAAATTGACCTTGAATTTTTTGGATTGTTTTGTCTTTTACAAAAGGTTTGCCAAATATTGAAACCGAACCTTTTACAAGGTCTTTTATTTCAGAGCTGTTTAGCCCGTTTCCGTCTTTGTCGTATTGTTTTAAAACGTCACCAACGTTACGTTTTAGAGTCTTGTTGTTGATTCCTAATGAGTAGTCCATAAATATTCCTATTTTTGTATCACTATAATATTATAAACTGCTAAAAATAAAATTTATTGCAGATATTTTTTGATTTGTTTACAAATTTATACATAAATTTCATATATTTAATGTATTTGTAGTTTTGAAAAATGCGCTATACTTTTGCTATGACTGAAAATTTAATTAACGGAACAGAAAAACAAATAGTAGATTTTTCAAGAGTGGCTATGTTCAAGGGCAACCCTAAATATGAACAAGCAGTTTCTCGTATGACAGAAATCTATAAAACAGATTATGACAAGCGTTCACCGTTTGAACGTGACGAACACAGAATTTTGCACTCAACAGCATATAGACGTTTGAAAAACAAAACGCAAGTTTTCTTTGCAACAGACAATGACCATATTTGTACACGTATTGAACACGTTTGCCATGTTGCGTCAATTGCAGAAACAATAGCAAAAGTTTTGAACTTGAACTTAGAACTTGTAAATGCAATCGCAATTGGGCACGATTTAGGTCACGCACCTTTCGGGCATCAGGGCGAATACATTTTAAACGATATTGTAAACGAATACGGTATTCAAAAACGTTTTTGGCACGAAGGCAACAGCTTGAACTTCGTTGATAATTTGGAAACTTTGCCTGATTATCAAGGACGTCAACAAAACTTGAACTTAACTTACGCTGTTCGTGACGGTATTGTTTGCCACTGTGGCGAAGTTAATGACAAGGTTTTAAAACCTAGAGATGAATTCTGTGATTTGTCTACAATTCAATATGCAAGCCACTTATCACCATTTACTTATGAAGGTTGTGTTGTAAAATTATCTGATACAATTGCATATTTAGGCAGAGATATTGAAGATGCTTTAATTTATAACATTTTGACAGAAGATCAAAAGAAAGAATTAGAACACATTATTCAAGTTGCGTTCCCTAATGAAAGATTGCAAAACGTAAGTACAAACATTTTGACTTACTACTTCATCCGTGACTTATGTCAAAACTCAAATATTGAGGAAGGTTTGAAGTTTACTGACAGTACTTTTGAAATGATGAGAGTTATTAAGGCTTACAATACTGAAAATATTTGTGGTCACGATAGATTAAAACCTTTCAAAAAGTATGCAAGATTGATTATCGAAACTATTTTTGAAAAAGTTGATAAATATTTTGGAGAAGATATCTTGGGTGCAATAGAAAAAGAATCTACATTGTACCCAACATTGACTTCTTATTTTAGAAAATGGTTAGTAAGATATACAGAAATTGCTTTGGACGAAAAAGAAAGAATGCAATGTCAAAACAAGGTTGTTTACGATTACAAAAATCAACAATCTTATAGAAAAGCTGTAATTGACTTTATTTCAGCAATGACAGACAAATTTGCAATCAAAATCTTTAACGAAATTATCAGTTTTACATAAAAAAGGATAGTAAATGAAACTAAAAATCTTATCAATCGTATCAGTTGCGGTAGTAATGATGCTTTGTATAAGCCACTTGGAAGCAAACGCAGATGTAAACAAAAATATCACATCATTAACTTTTGCTCCAGAAGTTCAAATGTATAAATAATTGAATAAGTTTAGAAAAAGGCGCGAGTTGGCTAAAAGCCAACTCGCGCCTTTTCTATAAATTTTTTTCATGCCTGTTTTGTGATAATAATTATCATTTATCCGTATGATGCAAAATCCGTTTTTTTTTTATCATGCAAGAATAAACACTAGACGCGAGGGCTTTATATATGACAATGAATGTGTGACATTGCAAGAGGCAATGAGAACGCTTCCTGAGCAAACGAAAAAAATCCAACATATAAAACTATTTTCAAAATCTTTTTCGTTAGAAGAAATTCAAGAAAAACATGCTCAATTAGACAAAGAATACGATAAAATAAAATCAAATTTGTTCAAGGATTCTTTCTCAATGTATGGTTTTGATTCTCCGTCAACTGTCGATGAATATAAAAATGTTGTTGAAGATAATCTAAAGAAAAAAGCTTTTGATATAGAGTTGATAGATTATTGTACTTATATTCAAGGTGGTTCTAAATTTGATGAATATTTAAAGACAATAGATTTTGAATCAGATTTTCAGGATTATTTAAAAGCTAAAGGTTGTGAATCATCAGAAGATTTGAAAGCCCTTAATGAATCAGGTTTTAAAACAGTTTCTGATTTAAAAAAGGCGGTAGAAAAATCACTTAATATTTTTGATATCAACATTGCAAGTACAGGCATGAAGACAGATGTTATTAAAGATAATCTTAAAAATATTATGGAAAATGCGACAGTAAAAGAGTTGAGTAATTATAT
>ERZ808286.1579-NODE-1579-length-11037-cov-3.469404_pt1 | contig 11037 bp, 9 predicted proteins | sample MGYA00521276_ERZ808286 | MGnify/ENA primary metagenome ERZ808286 (study PRJEB31516, sample SAMN03275607) | gut metagenome | biome: mammalia-associated habitat; material: feces | host: Papio cynocephalus | place: Kenya | collected 2012-08-01 ... | reverse complement strand
CATCAGATACTAGTGCAGACATTGAATTGTTTGATCCACCACCATTTGATAGGTTGATTGAGAGCCCTTCATCTTTGAAATAGCCTTTGTTTATAGCTACATAGAGAGGTGCATAAAAGGTACTATGAGTTACTTCGCTTAGATTAATTACGTTTGGATCACTTTTACTGCAGCCAAAAAAGACTACTGAAAATGAGCAAGCGACTAATGCTAAAACAGCTAAAGATATTTTTTTGAATATATTCATTTTTTTTCCTCCTCATAAATCTATCCTATGAATTGGATATTTCTTTTGCTACCTCAAATTAAATGAATTATAGTATTGACAAAGAGGGAAAAGTTTGATATAATCAGCTAGAAAGATGAGGTAAAAACTATGTCAATGCTTTTAGATAATGATATTTTAGCAAGATTAACACAAACTAACGTCGTGACAGGCTTAGTTTTATTAGTGCTTGGAATTGTGCTTGCTTTATGTTCATCAAAAATAGCAAAACTGGTCAGAAAGAAAGATAAAATTGAGCCAAACGACAAAGTATTCCTGTCATTAAAAGCATTTGCTTTGGCACTTATATTAGTTTCGTTGATCGTTATGATTATTGAATAAAAAATATTAAATGCAAGCTTAATCGCTTGCTTTTTTTTACTTATTTATATATACTGAAAAAGAATTTTAAGGAGAAAAACATGGAAAAAAACTACGATCCTAAGAGTTTCGAAAGTGAAATTTACAAAAACTGGTTAGATAAAAAATATTTCAAGGCTAAAATCAATCCAAATAAAAAGCCTTTCACTATAATTATGCCACCTCCTAATGTTACTTCAAAATTACATATGGGTCACGCATTTCAACAAACAATTCAAGATATTATAATCAGAAGAAAGAGAATGCAAGGATATGAGGCTCTATGGCTTCCAGGAACTGACCATGCTGCTATTGCAACAGAGTCAATGGTTTGTAAAAAATTAGAAAAGCAGGGACTTACAAAAGAAATGCTTGGAAGGGAAGCTTTCTTAAAGGAAGTGAATGCTTGGTACGACGAATACAAGGGAACAATCATAGATCAATTTAAGACAATGGGATACTCCTGCGACTGGGACAGACTCGCTTTTACAATGGATGAACAAAACAATAAAGCCGTTAGATGGGTGTTTGTTCATTTGTACAAGAAAGGCTGGATTTACAAGGGAAAGAGAATTGTAAATTGGTGCCCTCATTGCAAGAGTTCTATTTCCGATGCTGAGGTTGAATTTAAAGAAGTTCCATCACATTTCTGGCATATAAGATATCAAATTGAGGGGACAAATGATTATCTTGAGCTCGCAACAACACGTCCTGAGACGCTACTTGGAGACTCCGCTGTTGCAGTAAATCCTAATGATGAAAGATACAAGCACTTAGTTGGGAAAAACGTTATTCTTCCGCTGCTCAATAAACCTATTCCAATTGTAGCAGATGAATATGTTGAAATGGATTTTGGAACAGGCGTTGTTAAGATTACACCTGCACATGATCCAAACGATTTTGAGGTTGGACTTAGACATAATCTTGAAGTAATTAAGATTTTAAACGATGACGCAACTCTTAATGATAAATGTGGAAAATATGCTGGAATGACAAGAGAACAAGCTCGCGAAGAGATTGTTAAAGATCTTGAAAAGTCAGGAAATTTAGTTAAAATTGAGGACTATACTCATAACGTAGGACACTGCGAGAGATGTAAAACTATCATTGAACCTGTTATTTCAAGTCAGTGGTTTGTAAAGATGTCCGAAATCAAGAAGCCAGCTATAAAGGTTGTTGAAGAGGATAAAGTTCATTTTGTTGATGAGCAGTATAAAAAGACATATTTACACTGGATGTACAACTTAAATGACTGGTGCATTTCTCGTCAGCTCTGGAATGGACACAGAATTCCTATCTTTACATGCCCAGATTGTGGGGAAGTAATTTGTGAAATGGAAGACCCAACTGTATGTCCAAAATGCGGATGTAAACACCTCATTCAAGAGCAAGACACTCTTGACACATGGTTCAGCTCAGCACTTTGGCCATTGTCAACTCTTGGATTCCCTGACAAAAAAGAGGATTTAGCATATTTCTATCCTACAGATGTCCTTGTTACAGCAAGAGAAATCATCAACCTTTGGGTTGCTAGAATGATATTTAGCGGAATTGAATATTATGGAGATATTCCTTTCAGAGATGTAGTAATCAACGGAATCGTTAAGGATGCTCACGGAAAGAAAATGAGTAAAACACTTGGAAATGGAACAGACCCAAGAGATGTGATTAAAGACTATGGTGTAGACATTTTAAGATACTCATTATTCAATGGGATTTCAATTAATATGGACTCAAAATTCTCAGAGAAGAAAGTTGAGCTAAGCAGAAACTTCCTTAACAAAGTTTGGAATGCAAGTAAATACGTTTTAATGCAACTTGAAGGCAAAGAAGTTAAAACAATTGATAAAGTAAAACTTAATCTTGCCGATAAGTGGATTATTTCTGAAGTTAATGAGCTTATCGAAAGCGTTGATAGGAAATTTGATAAGTATGATATCGGAATGGCAGAATCTGAACTTGGAGATTTCTTCTGGACAAAGTTCTGTGACTGGTACATTGAGCTCAGTAAGACAGATATGGCAGGGGACAACGCTGAGGGAACAATTGCGACACTTAACTATGTTTTAACTGTTTTACTTAAGATGCTTCATCCATTTATTCCATTTATAACAGAAAAAATCTATCTTGAACTTCCAATGCACGATGAAAGCATAGTTATTTCTTCATGGCCAACAAAAGTTAAAAATTACGATTTAGAAAAGAAACAAATGGAAGAGATTATGAACATAATTAACTCTATCAGAAATGCTAGAAATGAAAAGAATGTCCCTGACAACAAGAAAATCTCAATTGAAATTCTCCCAATTAGTGACAGACAACTTTTTGAAACATCTATAAATTATATAAAGAAACTTTGCATTGCAAGCGATATCAAACTTGTAGATAAAGAGGAAAGTTCAGCTAATGCTGTCGCATTGATTTTCAACAACTGCAAAGTATTCCTTCCTTTAGAAAGCTTAGTTGATTCTAAAGAAGAGAAGGGAAGAATTGAAAAAGAGATTGAGAAAGTTAAATTTGAGATTGCTCGTTCTGAGAAGATGCTAGGAAATCCTGGCTTTGTAGCAAAAGCTCCAAAGAGTTTAATTGATGCTGAAAATGAAAAATTAAAGAAAAATAGTGAATTGTTGTTAAAACTTGAAAAAGAGTTGAAAACTTTTTAAGGGGGAAAGCATGAAGGGATTTAAAAAGCTCTCAAAAGGTGATAAAATCTTTAGAATTATCAATATTTGCCTTAGCGTTATGATGTCTGTCCTATGTGTTGTGTTATCATTTTATTATGGACTAGTTAACAACTGGAATAATAGGCTTGGCTCAGCAATTGGAATGGCTGTAACATCACTTCTTCCACTATTTTTTGAGCTTATAACACGCAAAAGACTTTCAAATGCCGTTTTCTTGGTTGTAAATATTTATATCCTTTTTGCCGGAGTGATTGGGTCTGCTTTGAATGTTTATTATCTAATTTCATGGTATGATGTTCTCATCCATTGTATAATGGGATATCTCATTGCGATGCTTGGATTATTCTTCCTTTGCAAACTTAAAGATCAAAGCAAGATGAAGGCAATAACTGTAGCTTTATTCTGTTTGTTCTTCTCACTTGGGATTGAACTGCTTTGGGAGATTTTCGAAAGAATTTTGGACGTTTTCTTCAATCAGACAGCACAAGGACCAAAGGTTGATGGAACAAACGCTCCATTAGTGACCGATACAATCCAAGACCTTATTTGTAATTTCTCTGGAGCACTTTTATTCTTCATTCACTATATCGTTGACAGATACACAAAAGTTAACTTTGGATTCAAATATATCATTGATGACTTCAATGATGTGAAAAAAGAAAGTAAAGTTAAGACAGCAGAAAAAGAAGAGAATATTTCAGACGAAAATATTTCTCAAGAAGAAAGTCCTCAGGAGAAAAGGTCAGGGGAAGATATTGAAGCGGATAAAGAACAACAAAATGAAGATGAAAAAATAGATAGAAGTTAATCTATCTATTTTTTAATCGTGTCTAAGTGATTCAACGGGATCAAGCTTAGCAGCTTTTGCTGAAGGATATAATCCTGATAACATGCTTATAAATATTGCCACGCCCATGCTGATAAGTAAGTAGTACCAGTGTAGTGTAATTGGAGCAAATCCAAGCACTGAGGTTAATATTATTTTTATTATAAGAATAAGTAGTAATGAAAGTAGGCACCCTATTAGTCCGCTGAGAATTCCAATTAAGAAACTTTCGGATGTAAAGATTAATTTAATGTCACTCTTCCTTGCTCCAATAGACTTCAAAACTCCAATTTCTTTTGTCCTTTGAGTTACTGATATATATAGAACAACTAAGATCATTATTGCTGCTACTACAAGAGAAATTGCAGCAATTATTGTAAGAGCAAGACCAAATGTCTGAAACATCCCAGTAAACATATTTGCAAGACGTTCTTCAATTGAACCAGAGTATTTTTCGGTAGATTTAATGTACTCATTTATTTTATTTGTTGTGTTTTGTCCGTCAGTTTTAATGTATACAGTAGTAGGTTGTATGTGAGAAGGTGTTTCACCAGCAGCAGTTGTTTCTGCAACTACAACAGAATCTAAGTAATCATAGTCTATGTACATTACTAGCATTGAGCTAAACATTGAGACGTCTACAATTCCAGTAACTTTCAAATCTCTTGTGATGACAACCGTTCGAGAATAGTTGAATGTAACAGTTACTGTTTTTCCTACGATATCCTCGCCATATTTTTCAATAAGTGCTGCAGAGAACATTGCTTCATCTTCGCCGCAAAGTTCACCTTGAGTAAGATTGGATTTTGTGTATGTTGCAGGAGTGGTATACATTGCAAAAATGTTATTAGATATGGCTTCGCCACCTTCAGGAGTATATGAAACTTTTGCAGAGGCAGAAAAACCCGTCATTGCCATATATCCATATGATATTTCATTTCTTGTAATTTTATAGCTCGAATCTTTGAGCGGATTTTCGTTAACTTCATTAATCAAAGTGTCAACGTCTTCTTCAGTGAAAGGAACACCTGCAATTGCGCTCATATCCGTTCTCGATTCTGATTTTTTTGAAACGCTAACGACCGTTGGACTTGAATATTCAGCTGCTAGGGAAGATATGTATCCAGTTAGCCCTGATGCAAATGAAAGCATAAGTATCAGCGAAGCTATGCTAATTCCAACGCCAATTGACATTAAAATATTTTTTGTCTTGCTTGCCCACATGTTGTGGAAAGCTAATTTAATAGCCGACCAGAATGAAAGGTTTTGTTTTTCTTTTTTCACTCTTGTTTTGCTTTGATTTAGTGGATCATTTTTTACATATTTTTCGTTTCTTTCATCGCGGATCATTTTTCCGTCCGAAATTTCTATTACTCTTGAAGAGATACTTGCAACTTTTTCCGAGTGGGTGACCATAATAACAAGTTTTCCATCATCAGCAATTTGTTTAAGTAGATCCAAAATTTGAAGAGTAGTGTCAGAGTCAAGCGCTCCAGTAGGTTCATCGGCGAGTATAATATCAGGATTGTTGATCAAGGCTCTTGCAATCGCAACTCTTTGTTTTTGACCTCCACTAAGTTGATTTGGTTTTTTCTTTAGCTGAGTTTCCAATCCTACTTTCTTAAGGATCTCAGTCGCCTTTGCAACCTTTTCGCTTTCTTTTACCCCAGAGAGTGTTAAAGCAATAGTTACATTATCAAGAATTGATAGGTGAGGGATAAGGTTAAAAGACTGGAACACAAATCCAACTTTATTTTTTCTGTATTTATCTAAATCCTTGTCCTTTAGTCCTTGAATATTTGTCCCAGAAACGATTATATCACCAGTAAAATCGGAGTCCAAGCCGCCAATTAAATTCATAAGTGTTGATTTTCCGCTTCCGCTTTCTCCAATTATTGAAACAAGCTCACCGGCATCAAATGAAAGATTTATATTGGTTAATGCTTTAAACTTTTCTTTATTTCCTAATTTGTATTCTTTACATACATTTTTTAGCTCTAGTTCCTTCATAGCTTTTCCTTTTTTCTCTGCATAAGAATTATATATGATTTTTTTCTACAAAATCCTTTTAAAAAGGAAAAATATTTTATTTTTAATTTTTTTATAAAAAATAGTTTTATTTTTTCTTTCTTTATGATACAATTAATATATAAAATATTCGGTCTGAATAAATAAACAATAAATTCAGGTAAAAAGAGGAGAATAAAAAATGTGCTTTTTATTAAAAAATAAAGAAAAAGTAATCGATCCAGTAGTTCACGAGGAAGAAGATAATTTCTCAATTTCTAACGGAGTTCATATAATAAATAAATGCAAAAATGTTTCTGTAAGCGGGAATGCAGTTATTTTAGAGGCAACAGATTCTTCTTTTGATGAAATTACAGGCAAAGCAACAGTTCAAATGTTTGAAAACTGCGTTTTGGAAAGATTGTCCGGAAAAGCAAAAATTGGATTAATGAAGAGCGGAAGAATTGAAAAAGTTACAGGAAAATCAAGAGTTACAACTATTAATGACTGTAAAATTGATTATGTAAACGAAAAATCAAAAATTGGAACTATGAATAACGGATTTATTCGTTTTATTGATGATAAAGCTGAGCTTGCTACTCTCACAAATGGAAGAGTTATGTTTGCAAGAGGAAAGTCAAGAGTCGTTTCATTTATTAATGGCGAAATTACTGGATTTATGGGAAAATCAGAGCTTGTAAGCCTTTTGAATGGGCATGTAACATATTGCTTAGATAAAGCAAAAATCGGAACAATAAATAGCGGAAAAATTGATTTAATCGCAGATAACGCAGAAATCTCAACATTAAACAAAGGTGTCGTTGAAGAGATGCTTGGTGCTTCAATGGTTTCAGCTAATATGGATGGAGAAATTGTTACAAAAGGCAAGAACTCTTTAGTTTTATATAGTCCTTCAATCAGTGAGCAAAGAAAAGCTGAATATAAAAAGCAAAAAGAAACAAAGGTTGAAGAAACAAATAAAGAGGAAGTAAAAGAAGAAAAAGTCGAAGAAACACCTGTTGAAAATGTAAATCAAGTGTCAATTTTCGATGATAAAAAAATAAAGGATCCTAAAAAATCAAAACCAAAGAAAAAAAATTGAATCAAAAAAATAAGACTTTCATTTGAAAGTCTTTTTTTATGCTTTATAAAAGAATCGAAGGATTTTTATTAATAATCCCAATAAGCAATTATTATACAATATTTATTTCTATATTTGTGGTAATAGTCATTATTAGAACGATTTAAAGTACTTTTCAACAATTTTCGACAAATATTTTCTTAAAATAATTGACATTTTTGTAAAAAATTAATAAGATATAAGAGTATTGGAAGGTCCAATTAAAAGGAGGAGAATATGCTTAATAATATAAATAATTCCGAAAAACAAAATGTGGAAGATGAAAAATTCACAAAAGTTAACAATCTTGGAATTTACGAGCTAAGAGGATTAGCTAGAGCATTGGGTGTTTCTTCTCCAACCACTAAAAGGAGAGATTATTTAGTTTCAGCTATTATTAATAAACTTGACAACAATAATATTGAATTAGTACAAAAGACAGGGAAAGGTAGACCATACAAAAAGATTGAGGGCATAGAGAACATACTCAATATTGTTGGAGATCAATCTTTTAAACATTTAGATAAACCTAAGGAATATACTTATGATGATATTGTAGTTTTTGCTCAACAAATTCCTGTTTTTGAAAGTTTTTCAAGCGATGAGTATATTAAAAAAGGGGTAATTAGAGCTGTTAAAGGCAGTTCATATTTTGTTGATATTGATAGTGATGGAATGGTATTTATTCCTGAAACAATGACAGAAGACCTTGAGATAAGAAATGGTGACTTTATTGAGGGGTTTGCAAGAAATATAAATGGGAAGAAACAATTTCAAATGACAAAAGTCCTATCAATTAATAAGACAGAAGTAAAAAAATACAGAGCATATGAAGGTGGCGAAGCAGTAAAAGTGCTTCCAATTAATAATTTGATTTTGCAAGGCAAAGAATTATTAGAAGGTGGACGAAATATATTAATTATTGATGAGCCAATTTTCCTAAATGGCGATAATGTTAGATTATTGACATCTAGATTTGAAGGCTTTGATAAGGTTATTGTTCTAGGGCTAAACCTTTGTTCAGAAGATAAAATCTTATTCAATTCACTGAATGAAAAAGTTTATCAATTTTCGACAGAATATGGAAGAGAAAATATAGCGAAGAATTTTGACTGTGTGGTTGATTCAATAAACTTATGTGAAAGATTTATCTCGAACGGAGAAAAAGTGCTATTTATTGTATACGATATAATGAATGTTTTAAACTCATTGGATGTATACTTTGCGAACACTGATTTACCTAGAAAAATGGACCATTGCACACAGTCAACTGTAATAGTTGAGAAGTTAATCTCACTGGCAGCGGCTTATTCTAATGGTAAAAGCTGTACAGAACTGCTTATCTGCAATGATTTAGATTTATCAGATTTGTTCATTCGAAACTCAGTTGTAAAAGTAAGTAAAAGGGTTAAATGATTCTAAAATAAGGAGTAGAAATGGCCAATATATTATCAATCCCAAGAGGATTTTACATAGGAGGAATGGAAATTCGTTTTTATGGAATTTTAATGGCTTTAGCAATGGCCGTCGGAGTCATTTTGGCTTGCTATAATGCAAAAGCAAGAGGGATGAAATCTGATCATATTCTCATATTAGCATGTTATGTGCTTCCGCTTGCTGTAATTGGCGCAAGAATGTTTTCATTTATTTCAGAAAGAAATTTATATAGTTCATTTTGGCAGATATTCAATTTAAGAACAGGTGGGATGTCCATTTTTGGGGGAATAATTGGTGGAGCTGTTGCGATTTTGCTGTTCTGCCTAATTCACAAGAAAAATTTCTTTGCAGTAGCCGACGTTGTTGTCCCATCACTAATACTAGGTCAAGCAATTGGGCGTTGGGGAAATTTCTTTAATCAAGAAGTTTATGGATTCGAAGTCACAAATCCTTCTTTACAATGGTTCCCTTTTTCTGTTTATATTGACGCGACTGGGACGTGGCATTTAGCTACATTCTTTTATGAGTTTGTTTTTAACATGCTTCTATTCTTAGTTTTGATGTTAATGCTTAGAAAGTTTAAGGTGAAGAGAAACGGAGTGCTTATGGCGACATATCTAATATGGTATGGAGTAGTGAGAGCTTGCCTCGAGCCATTAAGAGTTCAAAAATACATTCTCTATATGGGTAAAATCAGGGTGTCATTGTTTGTGAGTATTATTTGTGCAGTCCTTGGAGTAGCTTATTTTGTATACCTACTAGTCGATTACCTTTTAAAAAAGAAGAAACAGCCCTTGGCAGTATCGACTGGTGGAGCGAATGTAGAAGTTCAAACTGCCAGCGAATCTATTGAAGATAAAAAAGAAACTCCGAAGGAATTAGAACAAACTTCTAAAGAAAAATCTGGAACCCCAGAGGACAATAAGACGGATAAAAAAGAATAGATTGGCAATAAAAATGTATGCCAACAGGAAAGATTTCCGGAATTAAAAAGACTTATTTGTTAAGAAGCAGTGCGATAATTTGTACGCTATCGGCATTGCTTTTTATTTCCCTATCTTTTTATTTTCATAAAACTCAAAATGAGTGGTTTTATTTGTTTTGCATGTTTTGCGGACTACATCAGGTTGTTAAAGGAGCTTTATATAACACTGACTCATCCAGTTACTTTGGTTCAACATTAGTTACTATAGGGATTTTACTTTTGACAGGTATTTATTATAATATTCAAAACAAAGAGTGCTTGTTTTTGTTCGCTTTTGCTATTTCTTCACTATACATTTTTATAAAATACTCCGAAGGTGTTCATGCTTTATTTGCAGGAGCTTACTGCTATGAAGGGATAATTTTATATTTTTTTTTACTAAAAAAAATAAATTTGACAAAATTTCTCGTATTTAATTCATTTTTATTGTTTATTTTTTTACTCATTTGTGCTATTATATTGATAAAGATTGTGAAAAGAAGGAGGAGCTATGTTTAATTATGAAAGTTTAGGCTACAACAGAGAAGAAGTAGATAAATATATTGCGCAGCTAAAGACTGAACTAGTTCAAAAGAAACTCAGCCTTCTTGAATCAGAGAAAAAAGTACTTGGATTAAAGCAGAAAAAGGAAGATATTGAAACTAAAGAAAAGAACATAATGAAAGCTCTTAAGATTCTTGAGAAAAGTCAAAGAGAACAGGAAGAGAGTGTAAAAAATCTTTATGCTCTAAAAATCGAGCAAAACGACTTGATTTACGATAAAATAAAAAGATTATTTAATAAAATTGAAGCCCTTTATCCTGGGATTCAGACAAACATGGAAATTAAGAATGGAATTAATGAAATTGAGACTTTAATTGATGAGGTAAAAACAAATCCAGGAAAGCGTCTTAATATTGAAAAAGATCCAATGAGAGAACTTCTTAGCAAAATGCAGGAGTATAAGAGACAAAAAGAAGCGGGCATAAAGACAGTTAAGATTGAGAGAAATAATATTCATCTTTATGATAACGCTGAAAACGTTGATGAATTTCTAGCGGCTAAGCCGGAGGATAATAAACTATATAAAAACATTGAAATTCAGTCAAACGGCTTTGATTTAAAAGAAGCTGTAAACCCAAAAGACAACTTAGATGAAATAATGAAAGCATTTGATTTCTTTAATGAGGAAGATAACTAATCTTCCTTTTTTTATTTATTAATCTTAAAAGCAGAGAAGTATTTGCGGGTTGTTTATGGAAAACGAAGGTTATAAACAAAAAAAATCGTATTTTGGAAAAAAATATTAAAAAAAGTTGAAAAAACTTAAAAAAGTAGTTGACAAAGAGGAAAGTAATGTGGTAATATAACAAT
>ERZ808286.1577-NODE-1577-length-11047-cov-3.342340_pt1 | contig 11047 bp, 14 predicted proteins | sample MGYA00521276_ERZ808286 | MGnify/ENA primary metagenome ERZ808286 (study PRJEB31516, sample SAMN03275607) | gut metagenome | biome: mammalia-associated habitat; material: feces | host: Papio cynocephalus | place: Kenya | collected 2012-08-01 ... | reverse complement strand
TTCGACTTAGCGACTTAACCCTTATTGACTCATTGCTTAATAGTTTCATCGGAATATTTATGAGATCCTGAAATAAATTCAGGATGACATTGAGTTTTGTTTACTTCCATACATCTAATCTATACTTCGCGACGACCTTCTAGTGCTTTTGCAAGTGTAATTTCATCTGCAAATTCCAAGTCTGTTCCAACAGGCAAGCCAAACGCAATTCTTGAAACTGTTATTCCAAAAGGTTTCACAAGTTTTGTCAAATACAAACTTGTCGCTTCGCCTTCAACTGAAGGGCTAAGTGCCAAAATTAATTCTTTCACATTCTCATCTGTTAAACGGCTTAAAAGCTCTTTAATTCTAATATCTTCAGCTCCAATACCGTCGATTGGAGAGATTAAGCCTTGCAAAACGTGATACAAGCCTTTGTATTCATTCGTTTTTTCAATAGCAATAAGGTCTTTTGTCTCTGCAACTACGCAAATTGTACTTCTATCACGAGTTGTAGACGAGCAAATTTCGCAAGGGCTTGTTGAAGATAGGTTATAACAAATTTCGCACGCTACTGTGCTTTGTTTTGCCTCAACAACAGCTCTTGCAAATTTTTCCACCTCTGATACAGGCATTTTCAACAAGTGAAATGCCATTCTTTGAGCTGATTTCGGTCCTACTGACGGAAACTTTTGAAATTGCTCGATTAAAGTTGCTATTGATTTTGGATAAATCATTAACTAATTACCCTCTTAGCAAAGTCCTGGAATACTGATACCGCCTGTAACAGCCTTCATTTTTGTTTCCATTTCTTTTGAAGCTGTTTCTGTTGCTTGTTTAATTGCAGTTGTGATAACGTCTTCTAACATTTCGATTGTATCATCATCAACAGAGTCAGGATTTTCAGGGTTAATTGTTTGTTTAGAAATTTTTATAGATTTGAATTTACCTTGACCGTCGCAAGTAACAGTAACACCGCCTGCTTCGCCTGTAAATTCAGATTGAGCTAATTGTTCTTGAGTTTCTTGTAATTTCTTTTGAATAGTTTGTGCCTTTTGCATCATTTGCATCATTTGACCCATGTTCATTGGCAAATCTCCTTTTTTAACGATTATTCTCCCCGAGTTGTCAACTCGCAAAAAATATTATACAATAAAAGTATGGAAATGAAAACTTATTTGAACGAAAGTTTTAAAAGTAAAGGGCTGTTACGCTGGACGTTTATGCCTTTGAACGTTTTTATTGCTCCTATGAAATTCTACTCAAAGCAAGGACAAGATTATTTATACAAACAAATGGTAATCAAGGCTTGTGAAGAATGGGAAAGAGCAAGTATGGGGCGTGTTCGCTTTGTGCTTGTAGATAATTTATTAAACTCAAATATTAATGTTGAATGGCGACGCATTGACCGCAAAGCTCTTGGACATTGCAAATTCAGCTTTGATGCAACAAACAGACTTTTTGGTGCAGAAGTTTCAATCGGACTTTCTGACGGTGTAATGTGCCAACGATATATGGCTGAAGAAGAAGTTTATCACACAATTTTGCACGAAATTGGTCACGCTTTAGGCTTAGGTCACAGTCCTTATGACACAGATATTATGTACACACCACACAAATACGGCGTTGTATCGCTTTCACCTCGTGACAAAACCTCTATTCAATGGCTTTACAAGTTAGAACAAGGTACAAGCGTTGCAAACCTTTCTTCTAAATATAAAATTGGTTCAAATAATCCAGATGAAATTATTACAAAAGTCATTCGACAAAACAATCCTAGCGAGTTTGAGCAGGTTAAAAATTCGCTAAGTCCAAGTGTTCCTAAAAAAGATTTATTGACAGAACAAACAAATATTGCAGATTTAAAAAAATACAATTTAGCAATACAAAATATTCAGCTGTCAGACAATGTTAAACGCTATTTGGGCAAGCCTGTTGAAAAAAAGATTGACTAATTTCAGTTTGATGTATAATATTATAAGAAGTTGGTACAAAACAACATAATTTATGACACAAAAAAGGATAGTTTATGAGTATACAAGAATGGTTTGATAAGCGAAAAGAAGCGCAAATTGAACGACGCTCATCAGAAGCTAAAGTAGAAAATATAACGTTCCCAGGTTTGTGGACTAAGTGTGTCCACTGTGGAGCGCAATTAACAAATAAAGATTTAGAAGAAAACTTAAACGTATGCCCTCAATGTGATTATCACTTCAGATTAGGCGCTAGAGACAGAATCAAGCAACTATTTGATGAAGGTAGTTTCATTGAAATGTATTCTGACATTCGTCCAACAGACCCTCTAGACTTTGTAGATACTGAATCTTACAAGGACAGAATTAAAGAGGCTGTTGAAAAAACAAACCTTAACGACGCTGTTGTTACAGGTATCGGTAAAATTGAAGGTCACGAAGTTGCAACTGCCGTAATGGATTTCAACTTTATGGGCGGTTCAATGGGTAGCGTTGTAGGTGAAAAAGTTACTAGAATGATGGAAGAAGCTGTTGAAAGAAAAATTCCTATGCTTGCTATCACATCTTCTGGTGGTGCAAGAATGCAAGAAAGTGCTTTGAGCTTAATGCAAATGGCTAAAACATCTTGTGCTTGTGCAAAAATGGACGAAGAAAAAGTTCTATATATTTGTTTATTAACAGAACCTACTTACGGTGGTGTAACTGCTAGTTTCGGTACTTTAGGCGACATCATTATCGCTGAACAAGGCGCTAGAATCGGTTTTGCTGGTAAAAGGGTTATTGAACAAACAATCCACCAAAAATTACCATCAGGTTTCCAAACTGCTGAATATCTTTTGAAATTCGGTCAAGTTGACATTATTTCAAAGAGAAAAGACTTGAGAGAAAACTTGTCTAAAATCTTTGATATGCACGGGTACACAGTTCCTGTTGAAGAATAAATGAGGATTTTTAATTATGGCATTTGAATTTGAAAAGCCAATTTTGGATATACAACAAAAAATTGACGAACTAAAAAAAATAAGCTCGGAGTCAGGAATGAACTTAGATAACGAAATCGAAAAATTTGAACAACAAGCGAAGGATTATCAAAAAGAGATTTACGAAAATCTTAAACCTTCTGAAAAGTTGCAAATTGCAAGACACGCCAAAAGACCAAACTTTTTGGACTACATGCAATTGATGTGTGACGATTTCATTGAATTTCATGGCGACAGAGCTGGTACTGATGATAGAGCTATCATCGGTGGTGTGGGTAAAATCGGAAACTTCAACGCAGTTTTTGTAGGTACTCAAAAAGGTTCAACTACAAAAGAAAACTTAGAATATAACTTTGGTATGCCTCAACCAGAAGGTTACAGAAAGGCAATGCGTTTATTCAACCACGCAAACAAATTTAATTTACCAATCGTTACCCTAATCGACACCCCAGGGGCTTACCCAGGAATTACAGCAGAACAAAACGGTCAAGGTATCGCTATTGCTCAAAACCTTAGAGATATGGCAAAACTTGATGTTCCTGTTATCGCAGTTATTACAGGTGAAGGCTGTTCAGGTGGTGCGTTAGGTTTAGCAGTTGCAAACGATGTAAAAATGCTTGAGTACGCATATTATACAGTAATTTCACCAGAAGGTTGTGCATCAATTCTATTCCGCGACGCAACAAAAGCCGCTGATGCAGCAAACGCATTAAAAATTACTGCAAGCGATTTGTTAGAACTTGGAATTATTGATGAATGTGTTAAAGAACCTATGGGTGGCGCTCACAACAACAAGGAAGAAATGGCTAAAACTTTGAAAAAAGATATTCTTTCTTCACTTAAAAAATTGACTAAGATGTCACCAGAAAAATTACGCAAACAAAGATACGAAAAATATCGTAAAATGGGTTGTTTTTTACATGACTAATAATTATTATGAATTGCAAATAAAGATTAATCCTGAAATGTCAGAAGTTATTTCTGACATTTTGTTTGACGTTTTCAACTGCGAAGGCGTTGTTATGGTGGAAGAAACCTACAAAGACCTTGAAATGGTTGCTACAACAGAAGGTACTCTTAAAGCCTTTATTAGAGGGGAAATGCCCGATGTCGAAAAAATTTTGCAAGAGCAAAAAGAGCTTCTAAAATCTCGTGGACTTTCAGACGAAGAACTTGGCTCTTGGGAATACACTTTTGAAGAAAAAGAAAATCAAGATTGGTCTAAAAAGTGGAAAGAAAAATGGGACGTAACACACGTTACAGACAAAATTACAATCGTTCCGACTTGGCTTGAATACACTCCAAAAAGTGAAGACGAAATTATTATAAACCTTGACCCTGGGTGCGCTTTCGGCACAGGAACTCACCAAACAACTCAACTTTGCATGGTCGCATTAGAAAAATATTTCAAAAAAGGTCAAACTATGGCTGATATCGGCATGGGTTCAGGAATTTTATCAATCCTTGCAAAAAAATTAGGCGCAAGTGAAGTTTACGGTTGCGACATCGACGATACAGTTATTGAGGTGGCAAAAGAAAACGCAAAATTGAACCACGAAGAATGTACTTTTGAACTTGGTTCTGCCGATAAAATTAACAAAAAATTTGATTTCGTATGTGCAAACATTTTGCACAACGTACTTTTCGAGATTATGGGTGATTTAAAAAATTTAATGAAAGATGGTTCAAAAATGTCATTAAGTGGTATTTTATTAGAGAAAGCACCTATTGTCTTAGAAGCTATCGAGCGTGAAAATTTAAAAATTATTGATGAAATACATCAAGACCAATGGGTTTCTTTTGTTGTAACTAAATAAAGGAGCACATCATGCAACATCTAGAATTATTTACCGTCGTAGTTATCGCAATTTTACTTGTTCCATTCGTAATTTGGAGAGTTAAAGCGGGTAAAAAATACGAAGTTTATTTGCCAATAAAAGATGTTGCTGACGAAGATAAAATGCCAATTTTCACAAAATATTGGATTTCTAACAGTTTTTACAAAGATTACATCGACAAAACTAGAATGACTATGCACGGTAGCAAGGAAAAATTTGATTTCTCAAATTGGGGCATAGCATTGAAACTAGACGTTTACCCAGACAAATTTGTTCTTTCAAGTTTGGGCGGTGTTTTTGTGAAGAAAAGAGCCGTTGAATTAAACAAAATAGCAAAAATTTTCAAAAATAAACAAGTCGTAGCCTTCAAAGGTTCTAACTTCAACTTTGTCGCAAACAACTTCTCTGACAAACAAATCCAAGAACTTATTAAATTGAAACATTAAAATTTCTGTTTGTGCTAAACTTTTGTTATCAGAAAAGAGGTTCAAAATGTTTGGCAAAAAGAAAACTGCAATTATTATCCCTGCAAGATACGGCTCTAGCAGATTAGAAGGTAAACCACTTTTAGTAGCTGGCGGAAAACCTATTATTCAATGGGTTTACGAAAAAGCTAAACAAGCCAAAGGGGTTGATGCAGTTATCGTTGCAACTGATGATGAAAGAATTTTCAATGCAGTAAAAGCCTTTGGCGGTGACGTTGAAATGACTTCAGTTAATCACAAATGCGGAAGCGACAGAATTAAAGAGGTTGCAGACCGACACAAGGATTTTGAATATATAATTAATCTTCAAGGCGATGAACCGATGATTAAAGTTAATTACATTGAAGCCGTAATCGACGGGGTTAAAAACCACAAGGCAGATATTTCGACTTTAATTTGCCCAATCAAAGGCAAAGAAGACGTTGAAAAACCTCAATTGGTTAAATGCGTAATCGATAACGACGGATTTGCCCTATACTTCTCTCGTTCAAAAATTCCATTTGAAAGAAATGAAAATCCAGCGCCATTCTACGGTCATATCGGTATTTATGGTTACACAAGAGAAGCCTTAGTAAAAATGACAACTTCGCCTCAAACACCGCTAGAAATTGCTGAAAGCCTAGAACAGTTAAGAGCATTACAAATGGGAATGAAGATTAAAACTGCAATTGTAAACGAAAAACCCGTAGGTATTGACACAAAAGAAGATTTTGAAGAATTTGAACGCCTTATCGGTCAAAAACAATCGTAATCAAAGTTTTCAAAAAAAATTAAAAAATATGTTTGCAATTATTTTTTGTTTATATTAAGATGTATTTAGAAAAATAAATTTATATTAATAATAATTTTATTTATGTTAAGATTTTATTAGTAGCTTAGGAAATGTAAGGAAAAAAACATGACAGATAACGCTGAAATGCAAAACGAAACAGAAGACCGTCAACGAATCTTAGTAGCTGACGATGAAGCTAGTATCCGAAGAATTCTAGAAACTCGTTTAAAAATGGTTGGTTACGACGTAGTCGTTGCAGAAGACGGTGAAGAAGCAATCAACGTATTTAATAAAACAAATCCAGACCTAGTAGTTTTAGACGTAATGATGCCTAAAGTAGATGGTTATGGTGTAACAAGAGAAATCAGAAGAACATCAGATGTGCCTATCATTATTTTGACAGCGTTAGGTGATGTTTCAGAAAGAATTACAGGCTTAGAATTAGGTGCAGACGATTATGTAATCAAACCATTCTCACCAAAAGAATTAGAAGCTCGTGTAAAAGCAGTTTTAAGAAGAACAAACAGCCGTGAAGCAGTTGTTCCAACAGGAAAAGTTACTAAAAACGTTATCACAACAGGTAACATTAAAATTGATACAGCAAGAAGACAAGTGTTCAGAAAGAACGAACGTATCAGACTTACAGGTATGGAATTCAGCTTGTTAGAATTGTTAGTAAACAACTCAGGTCAAGCATATTCAAGAAACGAAATCTTGCAACACGTATGGGCATACCCACCAGATCACAGAATTGATACACGTGTAGTTGACGTACATATTTCAAGATTACGTTCAAAATTAGAAGCAGATCCTGCAAATCCAGAATTAATCTTAACAGCACGTGGCATTGGCTACATGTTCCAAAGAATTAACTAATAGGAAAAGCAGAATAATAAAATAAGTATTGGTGGCGGGTGTCGTCAAGTGGTTAAGACCTCGGATTGTGGTTCCGATATGCATGGGTTCGAATCCCATCACCCGCCCCATTTAAAATTTGAGTCTCATTATGAGGCTCTTTTTTAATTGTTGTAAATAAAGTGCAAGTGTGAGATGGTCATATAATCGCTAAAGCCAAAACATAAAGCCTTTTATGGCGATTTTGATAGAATGAGATGCACTTGCACTAATTGGACTTTATCTGCACTTTCTTATGCAATATTTGCACCAAAATTTCACCGATTTTAAAATATATTACTAACTTATCACGATATATTTACGTTTTAGCCTTGTGCATTTAATGCAAGTAAAAAAGTATCTAATGGTTTGAGATGACAGTAATGATCTCTGAGATTGTGATGAAAACACTTGACTTCTGTTGAAACAAGAGTAATTAATGTCATTGTAAAAGGTCTTTAAACAAGGTTTAAAAGGGTTTTAAATGAACAAATTACATTTACTTCACGAAGTAGAAAAATTATACTGTGTTGAAAATTTATCCCCTGAAATGATTGCCGAAAAATTAAATATCTCACGCAGAACTGTTTTTAACTGGAAAAAGAAATATAAATGGGACAATCATATCGTTAGAATAAAAGATTTTTCAAAACAATTTGTTGGAGATATTTATAATGTTGGCACAAAACTACTTATGAAATTAAACGATGATATTGATAACAATAAAATTTTGAATAAGCACTCAATTTGTGCATTAGAAAACATTATCAAAATCATAAATAAAAAAGAAAAAGAACAAACGAAAAATTTGGATAATATTTTACATAAAAAGAAACCTGCAAAATTTCTATCGCCAGAAGTTATTGAAAAAATTAATAGCGAAATATTAGGTTGGAGTGGAACAGTTTAAAGTCTAAATTTTTTCCTATATTTTTAAATTAAAAAGAGGTTACTTGCAATTTTTGCAAGCAACCTAAACTATATATTTTATTGAACTTTAGCCACTTAACATTTCTTTAACTAAGGTTTGAAATATTAAATTGTGTCGAATTGTCTCTGAGATTGAGACAAGGAGTTGATTTCTTTGAGACAAAGAGTGATAGATGTCATTGCAAAAGAAAGGAACTCGCAATGATAGAAAAAGATTACCAACTTTTGGGAACGAAGATTTTAAACCTTAAAACCCAAGAAATAGGTTTATTGATTTGTATTTGGAAAAATACATTTGCTGATGGCGATGTAGACTTTGCAACGTGTGTAGATAAGCAAGGTAAAAGATACAATATTGAATTAGATAATATTAGAGGGTTTGAAGATGATTTTGAGAAATAAATTAACTAAAGAAACTCTAAATATTCCTTATAGTAACTTTAAATCAAGATTTTCAAAAGAAATACAATTTGCATTAGATAGTTCTATTAGAAATCAAAATAATAAACAAACTTTTAAATTTAATAAAAATTTTGAATCTGATTTTTATTTTGACCTTCAATGGAATTTTAATCATTTTGGTATGAGTAATTGGTATATCGAAAGGTTAAATTAACCATGGAAAGTTCAGTTATATTCACTCCAGAAAAATCAAAGAAAATAGCCCTAGCAAGATTAGATTTGCTTAATCAATGGAAAGAATTTCGCAAGAAATCAGATAATAAACTTCAAGCTGATTATGACTTTGTTAATTTACATAATACAAGTAATTCACATCTTTTTGAGATATTAGGTAAAATCAGTAGAGGCACACTTCACCGATGGAAGAATACACTTAATGGAACCGAAGATTATACTAAACTTATCCCACAATACAAATATGCAAAGGTAGATGAATACCGAACTTGTTTGAGTGATGAAGAAATAAAAATATTTATGGGATTATTACTCCACCCCAATAGGCTTTGTATAGGTAAAGCCATAGCTCTTACAAAATACAAACTTCAACAACAAGGTCAATCATATATTCCAGCAGATATTACTTTTAGAAAATATGCAAATTGGTTTAAGAAAAATAATTATGATAAATGGGTTTTAGCACGTGATGGTGAAAAAGCTCTGTCAGATAAAGTTGAACCATATATAAAACGTGATGCAAGTTTGCTTGAAGTTGGGGATATTCTTGTAGCAGACGGTCATAAATTAGCATTTAATGTAATAAATCCATTCACGGGTAAACCCACAAGAGCAACTTTAGTAGGCTTTCTTGATTGGAAATCAACAGCACTAGTTGGTTATGAAATTATGCTAGAAGAAAGCACGCAATGTATAGCAAGTGCATTAAGAAATTCAATAATCAATTTAGATATGATACCTAAAATTGTGTATCAAGATAATGGCAGAGCATTTAGAGCAAAATATTTTACAGACAATAAAGGTTTTACGGAACTTGGTTTTAATGGACTTTATTCAAAGTTAGGAATAGAAACTGTATTTGCAAGACCATATAACGCAAGAGCAAAAGTTATTGAAAGATTTTTCAAAGAATTTCAAGAAGGGTTTGAAAAGTTATTACCAAGTTATGTTGGAAGTAACATTCAAAATAAACCTGCGTATTTGATGCGAAATGAAAGGTTGCACAAAACATTGCATAATGACTACATTCCAACATTAGAAGAAACAATAAAAATGATTGATATGTGGTTGAATTTCAAAAATTCTCAACTTTGTCCGAATGCACCAAATAACACAATAGCAGAAGTTTTAGAAAGTAGAAAAAGACAAAATGTAGATATTAATTTGCTAGACGATTTGATGCTTGCAACTGAAGTTAAGACTATACAGAGAAACGGAATCAGGTTTTTAAACTGTGATTATTTTGATGAACGACTTTATGGCTTTAAAAGTAAAGTTCTAATTAAATACAACCTCTTTGATTTAACGAGTATCAAGGTTTATACAACAAAAGGTGAATACTTATGTACTGCTGAACGGGTAACCGAAACTCACCCAATGGCAAAATTATTAGGTACGGTTACTGATTTTGAAGATTATAAACAAAAAATTGTTAAACAAAGAAAATTACATAAGAAAACTATAACTGCAGTAAAGGCATACCTTTCAAACGATGAAACAAAATTTTTAGAAACAAAAATGGTTAAAGAAAATTCAACCCCTGTTCAAACAGAGTTCAAAGTACGTTCAAAAGGTGTTCAAAAAATATTCAAAAATAATTCAGAAAAATATGAGTATTTAATCAAAAATAACCCTGAAGATAAATGGATAACAGACTTTAAACAAACTAAGGAGTATAGACTTTTATATGAATAGAATTTTTGTTAAAACAACTAATGTCAAAAACTTTATTGGACTTGTTGAAAATCTTTTAAACAAACCAAAGAATATCCACAAAATGGGATTAATATATGGTGAACCAGGACTTGGTAAATCCCAAACAGCATTATGGTTAGCTTGTAAATATGATGCGATATATTTGAGAGCGACAAATCTTATGACAGGACGATGGTTGTTAGAAGAAATCGCTAAAGAAATGGACGAAATTCCGAGATATTTAACGTCAGATAATTTTAATTTGATAGTACAAAAATTAAAACAAAAAACTCAACTGATTATTGTTGATGAAATTGATTACTTGATGAATAACTTAAAAACGATAGAAATTTTAAGAGATATTCACGATGAAACGGATTGTCCAATAATTTTTGTTGGAATGGGATTGGCACATAAAAAACTAGAACGATACAAACATCTTTTTGATAGGTTTTCAGAGATTGTGAAATTTGAAACTTTTGGGGTAAATGATATTGCTCAAATAATAAATCAATTAGCAGAAATTAAATTTACAGCTGATTCTATTGAATACATACACAAAAAATATAATCGTTTTCGACAAATAGTGCAATTAATTAACCAACTTGAAATTGTCGCAAAAGATAATAATTTGACTGAAATAACTGAGGAAATCGTGGAGGATATAATTTGAACATAGAAAAATTAGCAAAACATTTAAAAGAATTTACACTTGATGAAATTAACATGATTGCAGAGTGCGATTGCAAAACAGAACTTGAACAACTTTTGAACAGTAATAAAATATACTTTGAACATGGAATGTATAAATATAAAGAAGATATACAAATAAATACTTTTGAGATTCTAACAATACCAAAAGCTA
>ERZ808286.1574-NODE-1574-length-11057-cov-5.665697_pt1 | contig 11057 bp, 7 predicted proteins | sample MGYA00521276_ERZ808286 | MGnify/ENA primary metagenome ERZ808286 (study PRJEB31516, sample SAMN03275607) | gut metagenome | biome: mammalia-associated habitat; material: feces | host: Papio cynocephalus | place: Kenya | collected 2012-08-01 ... | reverse complement strand
AGGAATGCGGCTCTGAATAGAGCCGCGTCCGTTTTTTGAAAATCGGTCGCCGCACACGCGGCGACACCGTTCGTAACGTCTCAAACAAAGGGCGGTCGGGCGGGTGTGAAAACCTCCCAATCCGTCCCACCCTTGACAAAAATGATGGTGCAGGATACCCCGTTTGTCAGACAAATCGGGAAAGTTTGATTTTCTCGTCCGATTTTCTTATAATAAAAATCTCTCAACTCGACATCAAACGTCCAACTCTGCGAGGCAATGTATGTGCAAAGTCAGAAGGACGTATCGAATTTTCAAGCATGATGCGGAAACTCTTGAACGGTTGTTTTCTCATCCGTCGAAAGCTGTTCGCGTGTTGATTTCCGCTTATGTGCGGCGCGCGGAAATGCCAACTCCCGATCAGATTTCCGAACTGATCGAACTGCGCAAAGAACTCCACAAAATCGGAACAAACATCAATCAAATCGCCCGCAAATTGAATGCGGACACACGCGATTTCGATAGCGATGCTTTATCGGACGGAATGGAAAATCTGCGCGATCTTGTTTTGGAAATCCGTTGTTGTTTGAGAGGTTTCAATGGCTCTTGATTTCGATTTTTTCAAAGATCATATGCGCGGATTTTTCATCAAAGACGAAAAAATCTGTTTTTCCCAAATCCGTTCTGCACCTTCTTTCAAACAAACTTCGCCGGCACGATATGATACGTCAAAACGGGAAGCGGTGTTTAAAATCGTATCATATTCCAAGACTCGACGAGGAGCGGCTCTGGTGTTGAATTACATTGCCAAACACTCGGAGGGATTGGAAAATCCCGTCGAGATTATTGATGAATACGGAGCGGTTTGGCAGGCTGACGATTTACATAAAGCCATTAAACGCATGGATTTGGACGCCGGAAGCCGCAACCGGCAGACGGTTCATTTTATCGTGTCCTTTCCCAAAGGAGCAGACTTGCCGCGAGAGAAAACAGAAGCGTTTATGATGGAATATATGCAACCGTTTGCCCAATCGGATTACGCTTATTTTATCGGCATTCACACGCATCAATCGGCAAATCACGCGCACGTTTTGTTAAAGATAAACAATGGAGAGCGGCGATTAAAGTTTGACATTCCCCAGTTGGAAATGATGCGCGAACGGCAGGTCGAAGTCGGCAGGAAATACGGCTTGATTTATCAAGCGACACGCAAAAGAGAGCGGTATTTCGGACTGCAACAAGGAACACGACCGCAGAAAAAAACATTGTTGGAACGACAAGTGCCGCTCTGGTATGCCCGTCGGCAAGCGGAACAGAAACGCTTGGCATTGGGTTTTCAGTCGAATGTAACCGCTCTTAAATATGACATCGGCGAACAGGCACAGCGAGCTTTGTCTGCATGGTCAAAGAACTTTTCCAACCCCGCCCGCGCCGAACAGCTGTTTATCGAAATGTATGCCGAAAAGCCCAAAACAGCCCTTTGGTACGCCAATCACCGCGTCAACGTGTTCGGAGAATGCGAAACTCAGCCCGACATCAAACTGACGGAAAAGGCATTGGGACGGATTTCGTTGGAAAAAAGCATAAAACTTTCATCACAACTAGAAATAGAACAAACGCCCTTGTAAACATCAATCTTGTCCTCTTTCGATTTCGCGTTCCATGTCATCGAAATTTTCAACGATTGAATAACAGACTTTGCCGCCGCTGATCGCTTGGAAAAGCCTTATTAAGTTATTGTTTTAATTTTCCATACAAATCAAATTTATTAGAAAATAATCATCAACGAAAGATTGCTCATCATCTCGATATGCTATTTGTTGAAAATCATGCTCCTTTTTATTCTCAAGAAGTTTGCTCCATACAGAAATAAATTTGTGAATATTTTCCATTTGAGACATTTTATGGTATGTCAACCAAATTGAATTTTTATATACGTTCATATCTTAGTCCCCCATGACTTTTGTCATCAGGTCGCTATAATTACTGACAACATCGTATTTCACTTCTTTGTTGCTTATGGATGCGAAATGTTTTTTAGCACATTCAATCTTTGCTTTTTCTATATCCCTTAATTCCAAAGACGACATATTTCCTTTTGTTTCAGCAACAAAGTAAATATGTTTGATGCGTTCTTGATTAAAAGCGATTGCCCAGTCCGGATTATAATTTCCGACCGGCGTTGAAATATAAAACCCTTTTGGCAGTTTTACATAAACAACGACATCTTGCGCCTGTTCGAGTTTTTCCGCAAAATCTTTTTCTATTGCGGAATCGTATAGCAAATGATCATAAATGTTTTTAGCGGTTGCAATAGCGTTGATGCCAAATTTTCCTTTGAGTGTCGGCTCCGTAAAAATGGAAGTGTCATAAACATCGTTATCGCCAATTTTTGTGTAACTGATATGCTGAACGATAAGAGTCGCTTTTTGTTCGTTAATAATGTTGCAGGCTTTAATGATGAACTCTTCCGGATTTTTCTTAAACTGATCAAAAACCGTTTTTTCCATACCCTGCAATATCTTTATGATTGTGGCGCGCGTCAGTCCTGTTCCATCAACCATTTTACCGACAAGATCATATTTAACGGATGTTCCGACCGATGTAATTTTTTCTGTTTTTGTCGCATTTTCTTTTGTTTCAAAGGCTGTTCCGTCAAACAAATCCTGTTTGGATTTAATGACTTTCATTGTTCCCGTCGTAATGTTCACAACGATTTTAGACACTCTTAAATCTTTGTTCAAAGCGCGGATGGATTTTTCAACCAGTTCTTGTCCTTCAAAATCAACGGCATAAATGGATTTGACATTGATCTTTTTCCAAAGAGCCTGAAATTCTTTTTTGGTAAGAGTTTCCTGATTTATTTTAACTTCAACGTCATTTTTACGCGCATCTTCCGGCATCATGCCTTTGACATCGTAAATCGTATCCAAGATGCGAACAATACCGTCCGCACGGTCTTTGACTTCTTCCGGCAAAACAAGCGTTCCGGCATTTTTGTCGGCATAGTATTTTTCAGTCAATTCTCCTTGTTCATTAACATAGTCGTTTTTAACCATATTAAAGTAGATTTTTCCGGCTAAATCCGGCGAGATGGCTTCGCTGTTTCCGTCAGCATCTTGAATGAATTTGCCGTCAAACAAATCCGCCGTAACTTTCTTCGGTCTGTCGGTAATGACCTCTGCCAGTTCCGCTTGCAAACCTTTGGCAAAAGCGTCATAAGATTCGTTGGCAATAACGGTCAAGATGTTAATGTTATGCACATCATCGCCCAGAACGGAAGCATCCATACGTTCGCCGTTCTGATTGACCGCCAAGCGCAAACCGCGCCCGACTTCCTGACGTTTGCGCACTTCCGCGCCGCTTTGCTTTAAGGTGCATATTTGAAACACGTTCGGGTTATCCCACCCTTCTTTCAAGGCGGAGTGTGAAAATATGAAACGCACCGGTTCTTTCCGATCCAAAAGGCGTTCCTTGTTTTTCATAATCAGGTCATAGGCATCAATATCGGTTGAGTTTTTCTCTTTTTTATCTATTTTTCCGTCAATGAAGCGATTGCTTTTCTTGTCGATGGAAAAATAACCGGCGTGCGTCGCGCGAGCGTCAATGTTTTTCAAATAACGCACATATTCGCCATCACCCAGTTCGCCGACGTAATGGTCAATGATATTTTGATACTCTTCCTCGAACATTCGGGCGTAAATGCCGTTTTTAACCGCATTGCCCTCATATTCTTTATATTTTGACACTTCATCGATAAAAAACAGGGACAGCACTTTTATCCCCTTATAAAACAGCTGGCGTTCGCGCTCCAAATGGCTTTCAATCGTTTCCCTGATTTGAATACGGCGGATTTGATCGGAATCCTGCGTATCTCCTCTTACTTGACCGACTTCGATTTTGACGCCGTTTCTGAACTCGACCGTATTGTCCCGTCCGTCAATGCGGCTGACCGTATATCCCAAATACTCGTTTAAATTGCCGGAATGTTCATACAGATTATAGCCCTCGTTGACAATGCGCGTTGTTTTTCTGATGCCGGTCGCGCCCTTGATGTTATATTCCAAAGACGCCGTCGGCGCTTTGACGTTTGAAAGATTGAGATTTGCCAAATACAAATAACCGTCCGTGCCGGATTGACCGGAAACGCTGATGCCTTTAACAGCAATCTTTTTGACAAGTTTTTTGTTGTACGCCTCCATCGCGTCCAAACGATAGACCATATTGAAAATACGGTCTTTCTTATGAGTCGCCGAATAGCGCAACGTCATCAGGGGATTAAATTTTTTTAATCCTTCGCGCGTTGCTTCGCCTTCAACCGATTGAGGTTCGTCAATAATCAAAATCGGGTTTGTGTTTGCGATAATATCAATCGGGCGGCGCGAACGAAACTCATCAAGTTTCATGGAAATGCGGCGTGCGTCCTTTCCTTTTGCATTGAAGGCTTGCGAATTGATAATCATCACATAGATGCTGTTGGAGCCGGCAAATTGGTCAAGTTCGTTCAGACGCGCCGAGTTATATACGAAATAGCGGATTTTTTTGCCGTATTCCTCGGCGAAGTGATCTTCGGTAATCTGAAAAGATTTATAAACGCCTTCGCGAATGGCAATGCTGGGAACGACAACGATGAACTTGCTCCAACCGTATTTTCGGTTAAGCTCGTACATTGTTTTAATGTAGGTATAGGTTTTACCGACGCCGGTTTCCATTTCCACCGTCAGATTGTAACGCCCCTCCAAATCTTCCGACGGTTTGATAAGGTTTTCCCGTTGAATTTTTTGAAGGTTGTTCAAGATTGTTCCGTCATCAAGAACAACTTTCGCGTTTTTAAATCCGGTAAAATCTTCGCCCAATTCGCCTTGCGCAGATTGATCAACGCCCTTATCAATCAAATAACTGATTCCTTCGTTTTTCGGCTGTCCGGCAAAAACATCGACAACCGCTTTGGCGGCATCGGCTTGAAACTTTTGATGCTTGAAGCGTAATTTCATGAAACCGCATCCTTATAATACTTTGATTGTCGTGTTCGGAGATTTCAATTTAAAGATTTCGCCCACATTGACGCGCGCGGCATCGCCGGCAAAACCGCTGTCGCGGAAAACGGCGCGGAGAGGTTGCAACTCCGCGATTTGTTTGATAGCGTCTTCGGAAATCCTGTCGTCAAAGCAAGCGACCAACGCCCCGTCGTCAACGATATGAACATTATATCCGGCAATGGTTTGAACTTTGTGCGGCAGGGAAAGTTCCAATCCCCATTCAAGCATACAAGCGTACAGCAAATCTTCGGGCGTGCGGTCGTCTTTGATGTTGCTTGCCATGTCAACCAAATCTTTCTGATTGTATTCTTCGGGCGTGTAATAAACGTCTTTCATATTGCCGTCGTCAAGTTTCAAAACGCGAAACCCGATGTCGAGGTCTATTTTGCCGCTTTCTTCAACGATTTTCTTGCCGGCGCGGCGGATGCGTTCCTTGCCGATTTCGCAGATGTTTTTATATCCCGCCTTATAGGCTTCGGATTTTTCGTCGCAAATTTCAGGTAATTGTACCATTATAAACTTGCGCTTACCACCATCTTCAGCATTCAACTGCATGACTGCGTGCGCTGTTGTTGCTGAACCCGAGAAAAAGTCAAGAATTATAAAATCATCATTGAATAAAGATTTAACAAACTCTACCATTAAATTTATATTTTTTGGATTATCAAAAGGTATATCAAATTCTTTAGCAATTTGTGATACCTCTATATCTGTCCAATTACTAGTTCTTAATGATGTTTCTTGCGGACCAACCCAATATTGCACACCTCCATTTTTTCCAGTTGCATTTGGTATTCTTCTTATAAATCTTAATTTTTCCCCAGTATTTCTCCAATAATCTTCCAGTGAAATATTTGAAAAATTTTGTTCATAGTTTTTATAATTTTGTACTGCCTCTTCTGCTAATTCTTTTTGCCATCTCCATTGTCCTGTTTTTGGTGTAAATCCCAAAATATCATAACGCATAGAAGGTCTATCCGCATTGCTCCAAAATACATTCCAACTTCCTTTTTCTGAAAATTGAGATTTTGTTAATCTCAAGGGCTTAAACAAAAATTCTTTATTTTTACTATATACTAAAACATATTCAAATGCCACATTGAAACTATTTAAACCATTTTCTGCAAATTGAACATTCAAACTTTTTATTCTTCTTCTCACAAGTAATTGATTGCGGAAATTATCTTTTCCAAATACTTCATCACACATTTTACGCATATTATCTACTTCATTATCATCAATAGATATGAAAATCACACCATCTTCAGAAAGCAGATTACGCGCTAATTTCAGGCGCGGATACATCATGGAACACCATGAAGAATGAAAACGCCCGTTGGTTTCCGTGTTCTTAAACATCCGATAGCCGCTTTCGTCTATCGCGCCGACCTCTTCATCATACGCGTCTTTGTTCGTGCTGTAATCGTCAGGATAAATAAAACTGTCGTTGCCGGTGTTATAAGGCGGATCGATGTATATCATTTTGACCTTATTCAAATAACTTTCCTGCAAAAGTTTCAAAACGTCCAAATTGTCGCCCTCGATATAAAGGTTTTGCGTATTTTCCCAATCGACGGATTCTTCCCGGCACGGACGCAACGTCTTGCGAATGGGCTTGCACGCTTCAATCATTGCCTGTTTTTTGCCGACCCAGGTAAAATCATAGCTTTCATCGCCTTCAATCACTTTGGTAGAAAGAAGCTGTTCCAATTTCTTGGCATCGACCGCCGCAACAATTTCGCCGTTCTCGTCTTTGCTTTCGGTAATGACCTCCGGAAACATTTCTTTTAACTTTGCTAAATTATCCAGCGTTTGATTGGCTGTTTCCATTTTCATTTTATCCATTGTCCGCTTTCTCCAATGATTGTATTTGCGTTTGAATTTTTTTGATTTGTGTGCGAATTTCGCATTGACGGTTGAACTGCTTTTCCGCAGCCATTTTCTTGGTTAAAACATCAATCTGTCGCTTCAAATCGTCGATTTTCGCCGATTTGAAGACACGGGTTTTCAAATCCGTTTCTTCGGTTTTCGACAGCGTCGCGGACAGCGATTCCAAAATTCCCGCGTATATCGCGTCCGTTCGGCCGCCCGTTATCGGAAGAACGGGATCTTCCGTCCAACCGCCGTGAAAGTATCGGACGATCGCCGTTTTGTTGTTGGCGGATTTTTCCTTGTACGCCGCCCAAACTTGACGCAAGCCGCCGTATTCCATGACATAGACGATCGTGTACGGAATGGTTTTGTCGATCGCTTCCAATATCTTCGGATTAAAATCCCGCCTTTTTAAACGGATGTGGAAAATTTCCAGTTCCTCTATATCGCCGCCCGCGGATACGTTCATTGTTTTTGGGGCGATTTTGTTCGCCCAAACGATTTTTTCAATGTCGTCCGTGAACGCCTGTCTGACGGCGGGGGACAAATCCGCCCGATCGAAAAATTTTTGCTTCGCAACAAATTTGTTGACTTCGGTTGATTGCGGCAGTCCTAACATTCGTCCTCCACAACCAAAAAGCAAATCAGTTCAAAATCGTCCAATCCCGATATTTTGTTTTCCAGCGCCGTCGTGCCGCCGGCGGAAAACAGGCTGTCGATTTCGCTTTCGTCCTTGACCGATATAATGGACGAAATGGCGTCGCCCAGCAGTTTGGAGTACAGTTTCATATCCCGCCCGTCGCGCGTCAAACGGTTGAACGCCGCGCAAACGTCCTTGTCGGGTTCGCTTTTGCCCTTGCACGCCAGACGCAGTTTATCCAGCAATTCCTTCGGTTGCAGGTGATTGCAAACGATGCCGCCGTCTTTTTGCAAATACACCATGTAAAACGGGTGCAAACGGTTCATGTCGTTGATGTTCGCGGCGCGGTCGATGTTTTTCAAAATGAAAATCACGCCCGCCGGCATATCGGGCGACGAACGGACGACGGCGTTCATGCCCGTCGGATTTTTTTCGATGTCGGGATTTTGCTTGATGTATTCCAGCAAATCCAACCGAAACTCGTTCAATCCCAAATCCAAAATGGAAACGCCTGTTCCCATGTCTTCCAAATCGACGATTTCCTCGTGCAGTTTTTCCAACTGCTTTTTGCGATACTGCAAATCGGGATCGTCTTCGGGATTGATGACGTTGCCGCCGTCCGCCGCGATGGAAACGATTTTCATGCGGTTTTCGACGCGGGCTTTCAGTTTGATGTATTCGTCCAGATCGATATGCGCCCAGAAATTCACCAGCTGGATTTTTTCGTTCAAACTGCCGATGCGGTCGATGCGCCCGAAACGCTGGATAATGCGAACAGGATTCCAATGAATGTCATAGTTGATCATGTAATCGCAATCTTGCAGGTTTTGCCCTTCGGAAATGCAGTCGGTCGCGATTAAAACGTCGATGTCCTTCAAGTTCGCGGCGTCGGGTATCAAATGCCGCTCTTTCGACACGGGCGAAAAGCACGTCAAAACCGTGTTCATGTCGTGCGGTAAGTCCTTAATGGTGCTTTTCCCGTCGATTGACCCGCTGATGATCGCGCTTTCCAGACCGAAACAGTCTTTGACATACGGGGCGACGTGTTCGTACAAATACTCCGCCGTGTCGGAAAACGCCGTGAAAATCAGGATTTTTTTGTTGTTCGCGTTTATCGGGTGTTCAATCTTGTCCCCGATGACTTTTAACAGCGTTTGCAGTTTGTAATCGTCCGCCGCGCCGATGCCGCCCGTTTCCGCCAGCAGATGACGCAAAATGACCGCGTCCGCTTTCAAATCCCGTTTCCACGTCAGATAATCCATATCCGCCAAGGCGATGCGGACTTTGTCGCCGATAAACAAATCTGCGTCATCGTCGTCCGACAGTTCGGCGCCGTCGCTTTCATCGACGGATTGGTCAATTATGGCGCCGCTTGTTTGTTTCAACGCGTATTTGTCAATGACATCAATGATTTTTTCGATTTTTCCCAAAATGCGCGAAACCGTTTGATTGAACGAATAAACGGAACTTTCCATGCGTTTCATTAAATTCGTGCTGATCAAGCGGCACATGCCGCGTTCGCGGTCTTTTTGGCGAAAGAAAACGCCCTTGCTGACGTTGCGCCCGTACAGGCTTTCGTATTTGTCGATTTTGCTGGCGAAAATGTATTCCGACGGCGTATAGACGCACAGCGACAATTTCAGCAAATCGTTGAAAATCTCCGCATACGAAACGGTGTCTTCCTTCAAACTTAACTGCGGGCGGAAGTTTATCGGCTTCAAGCGGTCGGGGAATTTTCCGATGCCTGTCGTGTCGTAATATTTTTCAATATGCTTGCGCGATCTGGCGATCGTGACGCTGTCCAGCAAGTCGAAGAAATCAAAACTCAGCATGCCCAGCAAATGCTGCGTCGTCCGCTCCTGCGGCGGCAGAGCGTTCCAGCGGTTGAACGCCTTTTGCGCCTGACTGAATATCAAATCGACGCTTTTGTTTTCGCCGAGTTTGTCGTTAATCAAAGCGGCGTTGCCTTCGTAAGCCAAAGACAGCTGATTTTTCAAATCGATAAACTGGTTGTTGACGGGCGTCGCCGACAGCATCAGCACTTTTGTTTTCACGCCCTGCCGAATGACTTTTTCCAACAGAATGTTGAACCGGTTGTTTTTTAATTCGCCCGCGTCGGTTAAATACGTTTGCCCGCCGTTTCGAAAGTTGTGGGATTCGTCAATGACAACCAGATCGAAGTTTCCCCAATTCAGACGGTCGAGTTTGATGCCGTTCGATTCCCCGCGCGTCCGCGATAAATCGGTATGGTACAGGACTTTGTAGCGCAGTTTGTCGGCGACCAGCGGGTTGTTATAATAATTTTCCTTGTAAATCTGCCAGTTGTCGCTCAACTTTTTCGGGCAAAGAACTAAAACGTCCTTGTTTCTGTTTTCATAGTATTTGATAACGGAAAGAGCGGTGAACGTTTTCCCCAAACCGACGGAATCCGCCAGTATGCAGCCGTTGTATTTTTCCAGTTTGTTGATAATGGCAAGCGCGGCGTCCTTTTGAAAATTAAACAGTTTGTTCCAAATGACGCTGTTTTTAAATCCGGTGGCTTCGTTCGGCAGAACGTCTTCGTTCAGATCTTCCAAAAATTCGTTGAAGATGTTGTACAGCGTGAAAAAATAAACGAATTCGGGACTGTTTTCGTTATAGACGCTGACGATGTTTTCAACGATTTCGTCGGTAACGTCCTGCAAACGTTCGGCATCGTTCCAAATTTGGTTGAAACATTGCAGATAGCCTTGGCTGAACGGCGCGTCAAAGCGGTTGATGATGGAAAAGCAGTCGTTGCCTTTTTCGCAGCCCAAATCGACCGTCGAAAAGCCGTTGACAGGATAATACGCCGTGTTTGACGCGTCAGGCTGTTCTATATCGATCAGCCCCGGAATGTTTTGCCCCGTCCTGTTCGACTTAAAACGGGCGCGTTTTCTTATCCAATCCGCGCACTCCTTGGCAATGGCTTTTTGCGTCAGTTCGTTGCGCAGTTTTATTTCAAACTCCGTGCCGTAAATGCTCTTTTCGCGGTTTAAGCGCGGAATGTAAAACTCGCGCTTCTCCTTTGCCGTTTTTTCCGCGATAAATGTCGGAGAGGTAAAGATAAATCTAAATTCTTTAACCTGTTCAAGCTGTTTTTTTAACGCTTCAAAAGCATAGATTGAAAAATACGCGGCGGCGACGGAAAGACGCGAATCCTTCCTGATTTCGACTTCCAAATCTTTTTTCAGAATGGAAGAAACGTTGTCGAAAACTTTAATATCCACTTTTTACCGCTTTATGCGCATTAAACCTTCCATACATTTTAACATACTCTTTCTTACCAAACCTTTCAATCTCCAAAGCGCCGCAATCTTAAAAAAAATGGAACCTTAGATGTTAAGGTTTTGATTTTTCTTTAAAAATTTATACAGCGTTCCGTAGCAGACATTCAATTTTTTGGCGATTTCCTGTTTCGGCATTTTTTGGCGCAACAGTCTGTCCAGCAAATCCTCTTTGCCGTCCAGCGCGTGACGTTTGTTTCGGCTTCCGCAAGGTCTGCCGAG
>ERZ808286.1573-NODE-1573-length-11062-cov-6.332243_pt1 | contig 11062 bp, 7 predicted proteins | sample MGYA00521276_ERZ808286 | MGnify/ENA primary metagenome ERZ808286 (study PRJEB31516, sample SAMN03275607) | gut metagenome | biome: mammalia-associated habitat; material: feces | host: Papio cynocephalus | place: Kenya | collected 2012-08-01 ... | reverse complement strand
CCATGGTGGTGGAATGTCCCAGGAGGAGTTTGACAAGAGGAAAAGGGAGCAAGCCATTAACTAACACCTACACTTGTCACATAGATTACGGTTTGCTTTACAACCTTTCCTTCCGTAGTTTTTAAGAACAACGTCATATTTAGAGTTCCAACAATATCATCGGAACTATACTTGAATGTTTGTTTGAGGTTCTTTACGACAGAATCAAATACATAAATAGCCTGATCCTTAGAAATACCCTCCATAGTTTGGCTCGAGAATTCAGAATTTAAAGTTGCATTCATTTGCGTCAGTTCTTGTTGAGTAAACCCTCCACCAGAGCAACTAAATTCAATATAGAAGTCACCATAAGCTGGAGCAGGATCGTCATCGTCACTAGCACCACAAGAAACCACAAATAGGCTCATTGTTGTAAGAATCGCCATCAACATAACCCGCTTCAAGTTCTCAATTTTTGTCACTATTCTCATAAAAGTACAAATTGTGCCTTACAGAACATCCCAAACTAGGCGGTGAATATAAAGTCCTTAGTGTAGATACTAAAAAAGACGTGGGAGTCTCTACTTCTCGCTCATCCCAGGCCTCTGGCTCTCGCATTGCCTAACCCCAAGGATAAGCAACACAGATAGCCCACGTCATGACGCATTATAATATACCACGTACATAACACACCATTGTCTTTGTCAACAATAACATGCTATTATACGACAGGATATAATACACCCTTCGTGAACATTCATGTTGCCGTATCTTTTGGGGTTTGTCAAATTTGCGAGATCTGAGGCCCAAAGAAAACGTTCCATAAACGTCCTTTACCAGTAAATAACCCATTCACCCATACAAACGAGCTAACTGAGTCGGTTGCAAAAGTATGAAATAATCTCGAAACCACCAAACTTTTATCGAAAAAAGTGAAGAGAAAGGTTAATATTTCAATAGAAAGTCGTATCTTTGCACTTTGAATAACTAAAATAAGCAGCATCATGAAGCAACCCGACAAGAAATATAATGATGAAGACAACTTGCTCGTCAACGACTTGCGCTCCATCGTGAGCAAGGCTCGCAGCAAGGCATTTGCTGCCGTCAATTATTCTCTGGTGGAAAGAAACTGGAGAATCGGTCAACGTATCGTGGAGGAAGAGCAACACGGAGCATCACGTGCCGAATATGGAAAGCACGTGATAGAAGTGGCTTCGGCAGCTCTAACTGAGGAATTCGGAAAAGGATTTTCAAAAACTAACATCCGTAGTTATAGAAAGTTCTATTTACTTTTTTCCAACAAGGAAATTCAGCAGGCAGTGCCTGCTGAATTGGAAAAGCAAAAACAACAGGCACTGCCTGTTATATTTTCTACATTCATAAAAGAGGAGAATCAAACAACCTTTCCAAACATAAACATTCTTCCTTGGACTCATTACGAGCGTCTTATCCGTGTAGAAGACAGGAAGGCACGTGAATGGTATGCAAAGGAAGCCTTTGAGCAAGGATGGAGTTACCGTACCCTCAATCGTAACATCAACACCTTATATTACGAGCGCCTTCTTATGTCTAAGGATAAGCAGCCTGTAGTTGATGAGATGAAGAACAAAACGAAAGCATTCCAACAAGACAAATTGGAATACATCAAGACACCTGTTGTCTTGGAATTTCTCGGTTTACCAGAAGATACGTCTCTCGCAGAATCGAAACTAGAGTCTGCCATCATCGACAACTTGGAAAAGTTCTTGATGGAGATGGGAAAGGGATATGCACTCGTGGCTCGCCAGCAACATATCCGAACGGAAGAGAACGACTACTACATCGACTTGGTGTTTTACAATTACCTCATCAAATCTTTTATCTTGGTCGACCTAAAGGTAAATCGCATTACTTACCAAGACGTGGGGCAGATGGATATGTACCTGCAGATGTACGACAATATGAAGAAAGGTTCTGATGATAATCCAACCATCGGCATTATCCTTTGTGCTGAAACCGACTCTGATGTAGCACGATACTCCACCCTCGCCAAAAACGACCAGATGTTTGCAGCGAAATATAAGCTCTACTTGCCAGACAAGGAAGACTTGCGTAGAGAAATCGAACGACAAAAGGAACTTTACCTTATGGCTCACCCTGAAGAACAAAATAAAAAAGGACTATAGCAAAAAGGTCAGGCCGTGCCTGACCTTTTTGCGCCTTACATTGCATAACTATCCATTTGTCACCTTAAAAGGTACTTTTTCTTGCATAAAGTTTGCAATTATCAATAATTATGCTTACCTTTGCCACATCTAAAAAGAAGAGTTTAGTTCCTCTTCATCAAGAATCTTATCATTAAAAGAAGAAAGGAATAGCGAATGGAACTGAAAGAGACTTTCCAAAAGGTGAAGAAGGCCAGCAAAACACTCGGACTGCTGACCGACGAACAGCGTAATGAAATCCTACAGGCGGTGGCTGATGCCATCATCGCCGAAACTCCTGCGCTCCTCCAAGCAAACGCCGAGGACTTGGCGAAGATGGACAAGGCAAATCCACTTTACGACCGATTGCAACTCACGGAGCAACGACTCCAGGACATTGCTGCGGATATGCGACACGTCAGTACCCTGCCCTCACCGCTCGGAAGAATCTTGAAGGACAAGACCCTCGACAATGGTTTGCACTTGCAAAGAGTTGCCGTTCCTTTCGGAGTCATCGGCATGATTTACGAGTCACGCCCTAACGTGACCTACGATGTTTTCTCCCTCTGCTTTAAGAGTGGAAATGCGTGCGTACTGAAAGGAAGCAAGGACGCAACGGCCTCTAACATAGCGGGCGTCGAACTTATCCACAGGGTGTTGAAAACTTTCGGTATCAACCCTGACGTGGTTACTCTACTCCCTGCCACCCACGAGGCAACGGGCGAAATGCTCAATGCCGTGGGCTATGTCGACCTCTGCATTCCTCGTGGAGGAAAACGACTCATCAACTTTGTTCGTGATGCAGCCAAAGTACCAGTCATCGAGACAGGTGCCGGCGTGGTGCATTGCTACTTCGATAAGGATGGCGATGTGGAGATGGGCAAGCGCATTATCACCAACGCCAAGTGCAGAAGATGCAGTGTTTGCAACACGCTCGACACGCTTATTATCCACGAGCAGCGTTTGAACGACCTTCCTGCTCTTTGCGAAGACCTAGCGAAGCGTGAGGTGAAGATTCATGCAGATACCAAGGCTTACGAGGCTTTGAAAGGCAACTATCCAGACACCTTATTATATAGAGCCGAGGAAAGCGAGCAAAAGATGAGAGAAGACAATACGCTCACGGGAGATTGCAAATCCAATGATGCTACCACCAAGAGTATTTGGTTCACCGAATGGATGAGCATGCAACTTGCCATCAAGACCGTGGTATCAGAGGACGAGGCACTAGAGCATATCGCCACCTACGGAAGCGGTCATAGCGAAAGTATTGTATCAAACGACGAGGCTGCCCAAAAGAAGTTCGAAGCTTTGGTAGATGCAGCTTGCGTCTATGTCAACGCTCCTACCAGTTTCACCGATGGTTCACAGTTCGGACTCGGAGCAGAGATTGGTATCAGCACCCAGAAGTTGGGTGCTCGCGGACCAATGGCGTTGGAGGAAATCACCACTTACAAATGGTTGATTACAGGACAAGGACAGATCAGACTATAACTTGCTTGCTGCGGATTACAAATCCGCAGAACTACAGAACGAAGAGTGAAGAGTTCAAATGACTCTTCTCCGTACCATCTCCGTATCAAGTCTATACCAAGTCTAGGTTTCTGCAAAGTTTGCAAGGTTTGCATGCAAACTTTGCAAACTTCTAGGCATAAAATAATATACAACAGAAATAACAAACAAAAAATATTGCATAATGAAGACATTCTTTAATGTAGAAGACCTTGGCGACTTGAAAGCCGCTCTCGCCGAGGCACAGGAAGTGAAAGCAAACCGTTTCGGTTATCAAGAGTTGGGCAAGAACAAAACCTTGCTGATGATATTTTTCAATAACAGCCTCCGTACTCGATTGAGCACCCAGAAAGCTGCGATGAACTTGGGCATGAACGTGATTGTGCTTGATGTGAATGCTGGTGCATGGAAGTTGGAGACAGAGCGTGGTGTCATCATGGATGGTGATAAGAGCGAGCACTTGCTGGAGGCAATCCCAGTGATGGGTAGCTTCTGTGACCTCATCGGTGTACGTAGCTTCGCAGGTTTGAAAGACCGCGACTATGACTATGCCGAGACCATCGTCAACCAATTTGTAAAATATAGCGGTCGCCCTGTCTTTGCCATGGAAACTGCCACCGTTCACCCTCTCCAGGCATTCGCCGACCTTATCACTATCGAGGAGCACAAGAAGGTGGCTCGTCCTAAGGTAGTATTGACTTGGGCACCTCACTGCCGTGCCTTGCCTCAGGCTGTACCTAACTCATTCGCCCAGTGGATGAATGCAGCCGATGTGGATTTCGTGGTCACACAGCCAGAGGGATACGAGCTCGACCCTAAGTTCGTGGGCAATGCGAAGGTGGAGTACGACCAGAAGAAGGCACTCGAAGGCGCAGACTTCGTCTATGCCAAGAACTGGAGCTGTCCTGGTGTGAAAGACCCATCACAGTATGGTCAGATATTGAGCAAGGACATGAGCTGGACCATCGACGACGAACACATGAGCTGGACCAACAATGGTTGCTTCATGCACTGCTTGCCAGTTCGCCGTGGCCTCATCGTTACCGATGATGTCATCGAGAGCAAGAACAGCTTGGTTATCCCAGAGGCAGCCAATCGTGAGATTTCAGCCGAGGTAGTGATTAAGCGCATGCTCGAATCACTCTAAAAAAAGACCTTTGTAATACATATTAAATGAAAATGCAGGAAAATGTGCCTCAAAAGCCATTTTTCTGCATTTTTTTCTCTCAATCTGAGTTATTTTGCGTATCTTTGTAGAAGATAAGCTGCATTCGGCAATTTGAAAGCAAGCTTTCATTGTGCTCATTTGCATTATCTTTGCAAAAGACAGAAAGACAGCAACAGAATAAAAAAGAAAGAATCAAAAGAATAAATAGAAACAGAAACTAAACAGAACAATAAACCGATACTGAGAATGGATGAAATAAAAAATAAACCAGGAGTACATACATTGATATTCTTAGGGGCAATAGCATGTTTTGTATTCTACCAATTCTTCTACCCCTACCACTTTTACTACCAAGAACAGAACCAGCTCTTTCTTGGCACATGGGACTATGTGCTCAGCTATCTCGACAAACCGGGTTGGCTAGCCTGCTTAGCCGGCGACTTCCTCACACAGTTTTATTATTACAAAGGAGTGGGACCAGCTATCCTCACACTTGGCATTCTATTGGCTGGTTACGACATACGCCACGCATTAGAAGTGACTGGCGTGAAAGGCACATGGGTTCCATACACCGTGGCTTGCCTTGCCATGATTCTACTCGTGTTTTGCAGCTTCGACTACCATTTCCGCCTTTGCAGCGTGATAGCCTTCATCGGTGGAGCCGATGTATTCAGAACGAGCACCAGCTCTTTCAACCGAACTGCCAAGTTTCTGAAAGAGATAGACGCTCTAGACCAAAAACTGAACCACAAAAATGGCATCGGACTCTACCACTGGGTATTGGCATTCAATATCTTCATCACTGTCATGGTGTGCCATTGGTTTTTCGGAAGCGGCGTATGGATATATGCAGCCTTGGTGGTCTGGGGATGTATCGTGAATTTCAAGCATTCAGGCAATCTCTTGCGCTGGGCGGCATTAATCTTGCCATTCATCCTGATGTTGCCATGCAAAAGATTGTATGGATTAGATTACGAAGAGCTCTACACCTATCCTAAAATCGGAAAGCTTTCCTTGCCACAAATGGAATGGGAAAGGACATTCGACGCAGACTTCGAATATTACCGTGGCGACTACAACAAGATTATCAACATGGCAGAGAAGGCAGAGAACCCCAACAGATACATGGTGTTCTTCTATAACTTGGTGATGGCACAAAACCATTCACTCACCACCAACCTTCTGAAGTTCAAGCATCCCGAACTTGGCTCATTCCAAATGCTAGACAAGAAGACCCCAACCATCGTATTGCATGCGCTCAACGAACTTTCGTGGACGCTTGGCGACATGGCTTCTTGCAAACGAACAGCCATCTTGGCAAACATCCAATCGCCCGACAGCAGAAGCATACGAATGGTGAAGCGATTGGCAGAAATCAACCTCGTCACTGGCGACTATGACACGGCACGCAAGTATCTGCGCATCCTGCAAAAGACGGTGGTCTGGAACAATTGGGCAGACCGTATCTTCGCTGCCTTGGGGCAGAATGCCACCCGGGAGGAACAGAGCGCTCTGCAACCCTACATCGCCAAACAGCCATTTGTCAACACACAAGATACGACACGCACGAATGACGACTATCGCGTCATCATGCACGAATTGGCAAAGAGCAACCCAGAAAACTACATGGCCATCAACTATATGCTGTGCAGCGATCTCTTACAGAAGGACCTGAAGGCGTTCAAGAAAGACTACGACACCTTTTATCTGAAGCAAAAGAGTCCACTCTACAGCAAGTTCTACCAAGAGGTGCTCGCCATGTATCTCACCCAAACCCACGCCACTCCCGACGAATGGAAATACTACATCAAGCAGCCTCTTGCCGTAGAGAATTATCTCCATTACCAGCAGAATCCTGACAATCCTGCCTTCAGATACAGCTACTGGCGATACTACGACAAAGGGGAAAAGCCAAAAGAAGACTACAACGAGAACAACTCGGAAGTGGTGGAATGACAGTAAATCATTCTTCTTCTGGCTACAACAACACAACAAAAAACGAAAGAAATGAAATATATCAAAACATTACTATCTTCTGCCATGGCTGCCATGATGTTGCTTGCATCCTGCGCTCCAACCCATGAGAACGAAGAGCAGGTGAACCACTTGCCCAATATGTTCCCTGATTACGCCGATGTGACTATCCCAGTGAACATCGCGCCGCTCAACTTCATGGTACGCGACAAGAACTTAAACAGCATCGAAGTTGTGGCAACCATCAAGCAAGGTACGAGCACACCCGAAAGCACCGACGAAAACAGCATAAGGGTTGCCGCCAAGGACAACGTGGTGAAATTCAGCCTCAGCGAATGGAAAGACTTCCTGCAAAAAGCAGCGGGGAAAAAGATAAACGTGCAAGTATATACCCGTTCCAACCAGGGATACTGGACAGCCTTCAAGCCTTTCACCTGGGAAGTGGCAAACGACAGCATCGACCCCTACCTGAGCTACCAACTCATAGACCCAGACTACAAGGTTTGGAACAACATCCAGATAAAAGAACGCTGCATAGAGGACTTCAAGGAGAAAGTGCTCGCCGATCACAATCTAGAAAAGAACAGTTGCATGAACTGTCACATACCAGGAAACCAAGACCCCAACCTCAGTATGATATACCTTGCCGAGGATGGCAGAGAGGCTATACTCAGCCGTAACGGACAGATGCGCAGACTGAACATCCAGACCACAGGGATGGTGACTCCTGCCACTTACTTTGCCTTCTCGCCATCGGGCAAATACATCACTTTCTCCACCAACGACTATGAGCCTGCCTTCCATGCCTCATCAAGCCATCGAGTGGAAGTGTTTGACAAGAGGAGCGATGTATATGTTGCCGACCTCGACAACAACACCATCATCTCCTCGTCTCTCACCTGCAATAATTCCACCCTTGCCACTTTCCCGATATTCTCTCCCAACGGCAAGTACATCTATTATTGCGTGGCTAGCAACAAGGCCATTAAGGACGACAACATCAAGGAGCTAAAGTACGCATTGGTGCGCATACCTTTCGACGAGGCAAGCGGGAGATTCGGCAACAAGGTAGATACCCTATACAACGCTCGCTCCGTTTGTCATCCGAAAATCAGTCCTAACGGAAGATACTGTCTCTTCTCCGTAACCGACTATGGCACCTGCCCTGCTTGGCACCCAGAGGCAGACCTATATATGCTCGACCTGCAAACCAACCAGATAGATACACTCAGCATCGTGAACAGCCCGAAGAGCGACACCTACCACAGTTGGTCGCACAACAGTCGATGGTTCGTCTTCGGAAGCAAGCGTGACGATGGAGTCTATACCAAGCCCTACATCTGTTACTTCGACCGACAGGGCAAGGCTCACAAGCCATTTCTGCTGCCACAGAAGGATCCTGCCACTTACGATTTCTGCCTGAAATGCTTCAATACGCCCGAACTATCACGAGGCACGGCACCATTCGATGCCTACGACTTGCAGAACATACAGAAGAAACCATCCGAGAGCTTTAGGTAATTGTACCTTTTCGGGGGATACTCATTTCTAGGTATTCTTGGCAGAAAGAGAGATGAAGATTCTTGTATATCAAGAATTATCCGTAACTTTGCATCGTTATTCAGGAATATTCCGTAACAATGCATTAAATAGGAAACAAAAGAACAAGATGGACAAATACATAATCATTTCTCCGGAAACCCAAGGCTCGTTTTGCGACCGCCTGAACTTTCTGTATCTCAAACTAGGCAATTATCTCGACGCTGAACAGATGGAACATCGCTCGCTGCAATATTGCAAAGTGTTTCTCAGCGACTCGCAAAACCAAATGGCAGACTTCAAGGAGTCCCTGCTCTACCAAGAGATTCTCAAAGACACGAACCTCACCATCGTAGAGCAAACACCACTCAACGGCAGCAAGGTGAGCCTGCTTGTAAAGACCACTGACGACGAGACACCGATACTCTTCCATAGCCTCCGACTCACCGAGGAAGAAGCTTTGGGAAAGAACTCTTACGAACAGACACAGATGCTATTCGAGAGATACCTCCATTGGATAGCCGACTACAATGCGAAGCACTCCACCAAGGAAACCGACGATGACAGCAACCAACAGCTCACGATGGAACGCAACCTCGTTAGAACATGGATATACGTCACCAACATCGACGTGAACTACCAAGGCGTGGTGGAAGCACGCAACGACATATTCGACCAGCAGGGGCTCACAGCCGACACTCATTACATCGCCAGCACTGGCATTGGCGGCGCAACCCCTGTGCGCCATGCAGCGGTGGGCATCGACTTCCTCACCGTACCCAACATCGAGGAAACAGACAAGAAATATCTCCAGGCATTGGAGCATCTGAATCCTACCCGCGAATATGGAGTAGCCTTCGAACGTGGCACCCGCTTGACTTTCCCAACCCATCAGCAGGGGAAGGGCAAGAAGCAGTATTTCATCTCCGGCACGGCGAGCATCGACAAGCATGGAGACGTGGTATATGAAGGTGACATAACGAGACAGACCGGCAGACTTCTGGAGAACATCGGTGCGCTGCTAAAGGATGGCGACGCAACGATGAAAGACATCCGATACTTCATCATCTACCTACGCGACATCTCCGACTACCACACCGTGGAGACCATGATGCAGCAGCTCTATCCACAGATACCACACATCATCGTGGAAGCCAAGGTGTGCCGACCAGGATGGCTGATAGAAATGGAATGTATCGCAGAAACAGAGTAATCTGACTATAATCAGCAAGCTGCAAACTGCAAACTACAGTCGCTTGGCGGCATTGGTCATTCCTTTCTTCTTGCTCATGCCGAAACCTTGGGACCTAGCACCCCTACCCTCACCATCAAGACCCTCAACGAATTGTTCTGGGTCTTGGGCGACATAAGCAAGAAAGTACACGAAATCCCTTCACCTTCACCTTTTATATGTAATCACTTGAATATCACCAAGCAACCATCAATAAATCAATAGCTTATCATAAAAAGGTGAAGGGTGAAGGGATAATTGAAGTAATGCTTCATTTGAAACAAAACTAAGCCCCGACTGTATCACTACAGCCGAGGCTTAGCCTTATTTATATTATAATCACAACGATTATCTAATTACATACCTTACTCTTTTTCCTTGAACATATAGAACCAACCTTCAGCATCATTGCCTTTAGTCGTTGGAGCAACTAAGACAAATTACCCCAAACAAAAGTATCACTCATTTGCTATTTTGCAGCAAGATAATTGCGAACAGGATTGGCATACATTGTTAAAATTCGCTCCTTTAGGTATGCTTCGTCCTTGTTTGGAAGATCAACCTTAGCAAGTTGACCTGCAATGTATTTCTCAAATCGCATCTTGTCTTCCGCAGTGTATTGCGAAGCATGGGCATTGGTATTTTCCAAGAGGTCGAGTGCCACATAGTTGCCTGGATAGAGACGATAGTTGCTATGTATCTCGTGGTCGATGTGGGCGGCAATGGTATTGAATAACTCTTGCTTTGGCATTTCGGGATTGAGAGTATCAAGATATTCATCAAGACATGGGGCTGCATAATAGTGTACATGTCCCTTATAGCCAAAGATACCGGTCTGCATGCTCACGAGATCATCGGTTGGTCCCTTCTTCCATCCCTCGACATCACGCTTTAGCTGATACTCACGAGCCTTGAGGAAATCGCAAGGGTCATACTCATAACTGATGGCGAGTGGAACGAGATGGAGTTGTTTCAAGCGGTCGATAATGTTACCTTCGCCACCCATTGCCATCATCTGGAGGATGGATTTCTGGGTGCGATCGTCACTATCCTTCGCCCTACCCTCGCGCTGGGCTATCCAGATGTTCTCATTCTTCTCCTTGATGGCGAAATGCATATAGTCGGAAAGTCGTTTGCTCGACATCAACATCTGACGCATACTCAAGGCACGCTCCACAATGAAAGCTTTGTTGACACGCACCAAATCCTTGACCCAAGGAAGAGACAAGAGGTTGTCGCCGATGGCTATCTCGCAAGTGGTCTTGAACTTGTTGTCCACCAAGAGCACATCGAGAATGGCAGAGTCGAGAACGATGTCACGATGATTGCTGATGAAAGTATAGTTGCGAGTGTTGTCGATTGCCGAACAATCCATCTCGCATCCCGTGGCAGCCTTCTTCAAGATGCCATGCACGAAATCATAGGCGAAAGCCAACTGGAAATCGAGATTCGTCTTGCAAGCCTTCAACTTCTGGG
>ERZ808286.1570-NODE-1570-length-11072-cov-4.238268_pt1 | contig 11072 bp, 8 predicted proteins | sample MGYA00521276_ERZ808286 | MGnify/ENA primary metagenome ERZ808286 (study PRJEB31516, sample SAMN03275607) | gut metagenome | biome: mammalia-associated habitat; material: feces | host: Papio cynocephalus | place: Kenya | collected 2012-08-01 ... | reverse complement strand
GACCGTGTCTCAGTTCCAATGTGGGGGACCTTCCTCTCAGAACCCCTACCCATCGATGACTAGGTGGGCCGTTACCCCGCCTACTATCTAATGGGACGCATCCCCATCTGCCACCGTAACCTTTCATGAATATGGGATGCCCCATCTTCATGGCATGGAGTCTTAATTCTCCTTTCGGAGGGCTATCCTCCAGTGACAGCCAGGTTGGATACGCGTTACTCACCCATTCGCAGGTCGCCATCATACAGAACCGAAATCCCGTACATGCTGCCCCTCTACTTGCATGTGTTAAGCCTGTAGCTAGCGTTCATCCTGAGCCAGGATCAAACTCTCCATTGTATAATATCTCTTACGTTCACACCCCATGCCTACAGCACAGAGTAAACGCAATCGCTTTCTCTTTTTGCTCAAGACGCCGTTTCTATCAGAGAGCCAAACGATATTCTTTCCTATCGACGGTTCGTATCTTGTTACCCGGAAACCTCTTCTTCTTACCAATATCAACCGGCAAAATCGAGGCCTCCGCTCTCTTGTACTACTCTCGTTGTTTTATGTATCTCTATCAAAGAACACTCTCTTCTCTTATCCCTCGGTCCCTCGGAGTTTCACCCCCTTCGTTCCCGAAAGCGAGTGCAAAATTACAACCTTTATCCGATACAAACCAAATTTCCAACAAACTTTTTTCGAATTATTTTTCCGGCATGAATACACCCGGCTGACAAACACACCGTTAGACAAACAAAAAAAATACGCACCTTTCATACACTATCGCACAACTCACGCCCAGAAAACACTCTTCATAGTACAGCATCACGCACAAGTGCAACACATAAACGGCTTCTATTCCTTTCCGGAAACGCCCATGTACAATGCGGGAAGCCCTCGAATACAATATAAGGAGTCCTCGGATGCAATGTGAGAAGCCCTAAGATAGTATGTCGGAAGTCCTCATGTGCAATCCGGGAAGCTCCAGGATACTATGTCGGAAGTCCTCATGTGCAATCCGGGAAGCTCCAGGATACTATGTCGGAAATCCTCATGTGCAATTTTGATGCTTTTATTGCCGTTTATCAGAATGACTTCACTGCGCAGGAATAGCGGGCGAGTACCAACGTCCAAAAAACTTTTGTTTTTGGATGTTATCAGAAAAAAAGAAGTACCTTTGCATGCATTACAGGCTGAATTAATGTAACATATAATAAAGTGAACATGAAATCTTTTATCAAACATGTATTTTCATCTGCCATCGGTGTCCTTTTGGCCGTTGGCGTATTGGGCATCATAGGCTGTATTATTATAATAGGTATTGCAGCTTCATCCAATCAGACGGCAAGCATTGGCAAGAATTCCATTTTGCACATAGTCTTAAAAGGAGACATGTGTGAACAAACGGCCGAAGATCCGATTAATGACCTTCTTGGCATTGCTCAAGAGTCTTTAAGTCTCAGCGAGCTCCGTGAGGCTCTTAAAAAGGCCAAGAATATGGATGAAATAAAAGGCATATTTCTTGAAGGCGGTTCTGTTTATGCCGATCCGGCATCCTTGGAAGAACTTCGCAAATGCCTGGCCGACTTCAAGAAAAGTGACAAATTCGTTTTCAGCTACGCAGACGACTATACCCAGGGGAGCTATTATGTGTGCAGTCTTGCCGATAAGATTGCCATTAACCCCGAGGGGTCTCTTGACTGGAAAGGTCTTTCTTCACAGCCGACGTTCTATAAAGATGTATTGGCCAAATTCGGAGTGAAGGTGCAGATTTTCAAGGTCGGAACTTTCAAAAGTGCTGTAGAGCCTTTTATAAGGACAGACATGAGCGTTCCCAACCGGCTGCAAGTAAACGCTTTTCTCAACAGCATTTGGGGCAATTTCGTAGCTGATGTATCAAAATCCCGCCGCATACCGGCAGATTCTCTTCAGGCCTATGCCGACCGTTATACGGGTATGGCATCAACCAAGGACTTGTTGAAAATGCATTTGATAGACAATATCGCCTATATCGACGAGGCCAAAAGCATGCTTAAAAAGTTCGTCAATATTAATAAGGACGAAAAACTGTCTTTGGTAAGTCCAAGCGATGTCTGCCAGGCCAAAAGCCCCGATGACAAGAGCAGCAATAATAAAATAGCCATCTATTATGCCTCCGGTGAAATCTATAACGAGGCTCCACAGGCTGCCACGAGTGCCGGCGACCTTATCGTTGCCACTTCCATGATTTCAGACCTTGACGAACTGAAAAACGATGAAGCCGTAAAAGCCGTCGTTCTGCGAATCAACTCTCCCGGTGGAAGTGCTTATGCATCGGAACAAATCTGGCGTGCAGTCAAGCAACTGGGCAAGGAAAAGCCCGTAATCGTTTCCATGGGCGGATATGCCGCATCGGGCGGCTATTATATCAGTTCCGCATCTCAGTATATAGTTGCCGAACCCACCACATTGACCGGAAGCATCGGAATCTTCGGCATGCTGCCTGACGCAAGCGGGTTGCTCCAGGACAAGTTGGGCTTTAAATATGACAAAGTCAACACAAACAAGATGAGCGATTTCTATCTTGGCAACTTTACGCGTCCGCTCACTCCGGCAGAAGGAGAACTGATACAAGGCAAAATAGAAAAAGGCTATCAATTGTTCATGCGCCGCGTAGCAGAAGGCAGGAAAATGTCTGTCGGCCAGGTCGATTCCATCGGCCAAGGACGTGTCTGGACCGGCGAACAAGCCATCAAGATAGGCCTTGTCGACAAACTGGGCACATTGGACGATGCAGTAAAACAAGCGGTGGCAAAGGCCAAACTTGGCAACGACTATGAAACCGAAGACTATCCCATTGCCGAGCCTTGGTACATGACATTGCTGGACGAAAAGAAAGAAAGCTATTACGAATCACACCTTCGCGAAACATTAGGCGATTATTACAAACCGTTCACATATCTGAAAACCTTGTGGCAGCGCGACTGCATCCAGGCACGCCTTCCATATGAGCCTAACATCAGGTGACAAAGTAGCTGACGCATGCCGCGACAACACGGTTTCAGGGTTTATTGGGGATTGCTCCCGCTGTCTTTCCTCTATTGGATAGCCATAAAACTACGCAACAGGTGTTTCGACAAAGGGATATTTCATTCCTATGTCATCCCTTTTCCCGCTATTTGCATTGGCAATCTTACCGTAGGAGGTACGGGTAAGACTCCCCACACCGAATACCTGATTCGTCTGTTGCAAAAGAGCAGACGCGTCACGGTATTCAGCCGCGGCTATAAGCGTAAGAGCAAAGAGGGGCTTATTGCTTCGCCCGACATGACGGTATATGACATCGGTGACGAACCCTGGCAAATGAAACACAAATTTCCTGAAACCGAAATCTATGTGTGCAAGCAACGGGCAGCAGCCATACAGTCAGCACTTCAACGACCGCCCGGCCAGCGGCCGCAAGTAGGCATTCTCGATGACGCATTTCAACACAGGCAGGTAAAAGCAGGACTTAACATCCTGCTCACAGACTACAACCGCCAGATATACGACGACAAGTTGCTTCCGGCAGGACGCTTGCGCGAGCCTTTCAGCGGCCGGTTACGGGCACAAATCATCATTGTAACGAAATGCCCCGACCAACTTACCGATAAAGAACAGCACGACATCATAAGGAAGCTACAGCCCGCAAAGGGTCAAAAAGTGTTTTTCACGCACCAAAGATATTCAGGCTTGAAAGCTGTATTTCCCTGTGCAGACAAACGACAAATCGCATTAAGCCAATTGCCGGCCATTCCGTCAATTCTGATAATCACCGGAATAGCTACGCCACACCTGCTAAAAAGAGACTTTGCACGTTTCTATCCCAACGCTGTCATGCTAAGCTATGGCGATCACCACAACTTCACAAAAGACGATCAAGAAAGCATCAACCGCCATTTTGCACAAATACGTCAGGACGGAAGCATCATCGTAACCACCGAAAAGGATGCCGCGCGCTTTCAACAATGCACCTACCTGGACAAGGCCGTAAAAGCCGCGCTCTATGCCCTGCCCATAGAAATTGAATTTCTGGATAAACAAGGAACAACTTTTGACCATATAATAAACGATTATGTCAGAACAGATCAATGAGACAACCAACTGGCTGAAAAGCCGCATAAACTGCACTCCCGAAGCGGCCATCATCTTAGGCAGCGGACTGGGGCAATTGACCGAAAGCATCGAAGACAAGAACGAAATAGCCTATAAAGACATCCCCCATTTTCCCATATCGACAGTCGAAGGCCATGCCGGAAAGCTCATAACGGGTAAACTGGGTGGCAAAAATGTTGTGGCCATGAGCGGACGCTTTCATTATTATGAAGGTTACAGCATGAAAGAAACCACCTTCCCCATTCGTGTGTTCCATGGTTTGGGCATACATACTCTTTTTGCCAGCAACGCTGCCGGAGGCACCAACCCCTCGTTCCACATCGGGGATCTGATGCTTATCACAGACCACATCAACATGATGCCCGAAAACCCTCTTCGCGGCAAGAATATCGCACCCGGGCCGCGCTTCCCCGATATGACACATGCCTACTCTCCCGAACTGCGACTGAAAGCGACAGCCATTGCAGCCGACTTAGGCATCAGACTGCAAGAAGGTGTCTACCTGGCTACACAAGGGCCAACCTATGAAACACCGGCCGAATACCGGATGTTCCGCCTTCTGGGAGCAGACGCTGTAGGCATGAGCACCGTTCCCGAAATCATCGTTGCCAATCACTGCGGCATGCAATGTCTGGGCATCAGTGTCATCACGAACGTCAGCCAAACCTGCTCGAAAGTATCACACGAAGAAGTAAAATCGGCAGCAGATGCTGCGCAACCCAAAATGACCGATTTATTCATCGGAATCATCAAAAGCCTGTAAAGCACCATGAATCAGCAAAAAAGAACAGAAATATCCACCGTAGGAGAATTTGGCCTCATCGACCTACTCACCAAGGACATACAGTTGAAAAACCAATCCTCGCTTAAAGGCGTAGGCGACGATTGCGCCGTATTGGACTATCGCGACAAGCTTACGTTGGTAACAAGCGACATCCTGATGGAAGGTGTGCACTTTGATTTGACCTATACACCATTGAAGCACCTCGGATACAAAGCGGCGATGGTCAACATGTCTGACGTCTACGCCATGAACGGCATGCCACGGCAGCTCATCGTAAGCATAGCCCTTGGCAGGCGGTTCTGCATAGAAGACATGCAAGACATCTACGACGGTATCAAATCGGCCTGCCGTCTGCACCATGTCGACATAGTCGGAGGCGACACAAGCTCGTCCATGACAGGTCTTGCCATCAGCATCACCTGCATCGGAGAAGGTGAAAAGGGCAGAATCGTCTATCGCGACGGTGCCAAAGACACCGATCTGATATGTGTTTCGGGCAATCTCGGAGCTGCCTACATGGGGCTTCAATTGCTGGAAAGAGAAAAAGCCGTATATGAGCAACAGCTGAAAGAAGGTAAAATACAGGCTCCTTTCCAGCCCGACTTTACCGGAAAAGAGTATCTGCTTGAAAGACAGCTGAAACCTGAAGCACGCCGCGATATCATCAACAGGTTGCGCGAAAGCGGCATCATTCCGACAGCCATGATGGATATTTCAGACGGACTCTCATCAGAACTCATTCACATCTGCAAGCAAAGTCATACAGGTTGCCAAATCTACGAAGAACGCATTCCACTCGACTATCAGACAGCCGTCATGGCTGAGCAGCTCAACATGAATGTCAGCACCTGCGCCCTCAATGGCGGTGAAGACTATGAACTGCTGTTCACCACATCGCTATCCGATTATGAAAAGGTCAAGGAAATACCCGATGTGCACATCATCGGACGAATACAAAAGCCTGAATACGGCTGCCAGCTTGTAACCCGCGACGGGAATGAGTTCGAGCTGAAAGCACAGGGTTGGAATCCCTTGAAGTGACAGCCTGTCCTTTACCCCACCCGGGGTAAAGGACGGCAACAATTGAAGACACGCAAACTTTTTGTCGGAAATGCTTGTCGATTCAAAAGAAAAAGCTAATTTTGCACTCGCAAAACGCATGGTGCCTTAGCTCAGTTGGTAGAGCATCGGACTGAAAATCCGTGTGTCCCCTGTTCGATTCAGGGAGGCACCACTTTAAAGAAATGCAAATGAAGTCATTTCGTCAATGCTTTTGAAGGTGGAAATGACTTGTTTTGAAATCAAAATTTATCGCTACTTTTGCACGTATTCACATAGAAAGAGATGAATTATCCTTCCGCGACAGACGTGTATTATGCCGATGCTTGTTTCCTACTGATGATAACAAGCATCATATGTGCCATGGTGCGATGGGCGCACATGTGCCGTCCATACGGTGAAAACGGAGATTATTTTTATCCTGCCCGCAAGCAGCTCACCTTCTTTTATGCGGGTGTGGTCTTGCAGTTCCCCTATTTTCTTGCACCTTCCGATGAGGGCGTGTGGTGCTACATCCGTCTTTTAGGCATGGTGTATTATCCCATGTGCCTGTCGCTGCTCTATTCGCGCTATTTCCACGGTCGCAGACTGTCCGGTCGTAAAAGCATTGTTTTCTTCGGCGTTCCCATGCTGGTGCTTGCAGCTCTTTTGCTGCTGCTGTCCACGGGCAGAGGACCGTGGATTGCGAGCCAATACGGGTGGATGCAATATGCAGTGTGTGCCCTCAGTGTGGCAATGACGTGTCAGCTGGCTCGGGTGATGAATGCCATTTACCGCAGCATACGCGAGTTTCACCTGCAAAACTATTCGGCCGAAGAAGATTTTCCCTATCGTTTTGCCGAAAAGATGATTTTGCTTCCGCTCATCTGTATTGTCATGGTGTGGTGCATCTTTGTTACGGGCAGCCGCGAGCTGAAGCTGGTGATTGATGTCGTAATGTCGGCATGGTCGGTCGCAGTCTTGTGCATGGTGCTGCATCCCCAACGCTTGGGAAAACCTGCAGAACAGGAAGAGCAGCTTCAGCTCATCGAAGAGGAAGAACAGCTGCATGCCGACGAGTGCACCGATGCTGACCTGTGCAGCACCGAAGCTGCCGAAACCATAGAAAACAATGAACCGTCAACGGCAGCCGACACGGACAATGACGAGGTGGTGCAGGCCGTTCTGGCCGTCATCCTGCGTAAATACAAGGAGCAGCACCTGCTGAAGTCCGATGTCCTTGCCGAAATCGACAAGGGAATGATGGCACCGGCCAGCCGCTTCATGGCTCGCGTGGGCTACTATAACCTCATCAACATGTTCCGCCTCAGACATGCACAGCTCTATATCGAGGCCCATCCCTCCACGAAGTTGTCGGAAGTAGCCTTGCAGTCGGGCTTTCTGTCGGCCTCGGCATTCAGCAAAGCCAAAAAGAACATCAAACACATTTATCCTGAATACGTTGCCGGAGTAAAGCTTTAGTGCTGCTACATGTCAGCGGAAAGTTAAATTCTGTAAACTACGCGTCAAAGGAAATTCATTTAGACGTTTTTCGTTCTTTCATTCAGTGGCAAATGTGTAATTTTGCAAAGAGCATTCAAGCAAATTATACTTCGTCTCGAACGAAACAATACATATTAATATAACGTCAATGAAAATCTCTAAGACTAAAGCAATGGTCTGTGCAGCTTTGGTTGCCACTGTGCTGACCGGGTGTTCCAACGATGAGGACATCGCTATCGGCAACAATTATCCCAAAGACAATGTGGTGCGTGTCATGCCCAGCGTAGGCGAAGCTCAAACACGTTCCTACACCACGGAAACGTTGAATGAATTCTATCTGGACATCCTCAATCCTGCCAATTCCAATTACAGCTATCAATATTCGGTATTCAATAAGTACGCCGATGGATGGAAGAGTAACAGCACAAAACCTCTGCTTTGGCAGAATGCCACACAACAGGTCACTGTCACGGCCTGCACACAGCTGAAAGATTACAATTCGGTGAATCCTGAGAACATCTGTAATATGACAGATGCACGGGTCATCATATGGCCTGATCAATATATTAAGTCTTATTATGAAATGTCGGATTTCCTTTGGTTCAAGGATGACCAGTTTATCCCAAATAACAAATTGGTGGATGGCAAGCTGCCCATCTCTTTCCAACACGGTTTCAGCCTGCTCGAAGTAAAAGTGGAGTTCGGCACCGAATACAACATTTCCGAGCTACTGACAGCTTCGCCCATCACGAAACTGGTTGTTCCCGACATGCCTTGCAATGCCAGCATCGACTTTACGCAGTCTTCCGTCAAGGTGTCTGTGGCCGCCGATGCCGATAGGAAAGCCATTTCGGCCTGGCACGGCACATTCACGGCCGCTGCCGACAAGAACACGAATGCCATAGACCGTTGGTCGTGCATCCTAATACCTCAGACAATAGCTGCCGGCAGCTTCAAAGTGAACATACTGGCCGGTGATGCTACCTATGCCTGGACATCGACAAAAGAGATTACCCTTGAAAGCGGCAAGAAGTATCAGCTGAAGCTGACATTGGGCAAGGATGCCATCATAGTCGGTCAAATGACAATGAATGCATGGGAAACCGGCGAAAGCGGTGATCTGGAAACCGAATGATAACTCAAACACGAAGATAACATGAAAGCAATCCATATATATATCAGTGCGCTGTTGGCACTTGTGCTGGCAGGCTGTTCGTCCGACGAGGCTCCCATGACGTGGAGCGACGACCCCAATGCCGTCATTGTAAAGGCTACGGTGGGAGGACTGCTTACCCGCAGTAATCCCATTGCCGATCTGGAGAACGACAAAGACAAATTGACAGAATTCAACGAAGGAGACCAAATAGGCATCACTTCCAACGGTGAAACGGTGGCCTATACCCTGACCAATGGCAATTGGGAACCCGAGGCCGGCAAATACTTGAAGTGGAAACTCGAAGACAGCCAGTACACTTTTAAGGTGTTCTATCCCTACGAAGGAAATGCCTTCGGTCAGTTCACACCGGTAACAGACCAGTCGAGCTTGGAAAATCTCCGCAAGGCAGATTTCATGCAAGTGTTTAAAGGATTTGCAATAATACCCGAAGATCGCACTCTAAGCACTACGTTGGGCAGAAGAACGGCGCGCATTGTTGTTAACATCAACAAGTTTAACAACCAGTTCGCAGACGGTGAGAAAGTAACGGACATCAAGTTCTTCACCGATGGCATTCCCTATAAGTTGGATGGTGACGGAGGCGTTGGCACCACTTACGTGTTCCTGACTCAGGCGAAGGAGGCAGATGGTTACAGCGATTTCATCGCCATGACAACCTCGTCGGGCACGCAACTGAAAAAGGCCAACGTCGGAGAATTGAAGGCCGGCCATAGCTATACGTTCAATCTGAATGTCGGCAAGGACCGCATCGACATAGAGAGCGTTACGGTGCAGGACTGGGACGGAGGCTTGCTCCCCGATGGCGGCGAACTGGAAAAGGAGGATATCAACATCAATTTGGACTACTATGCCAATGCCGATGCCCTGGCCGCCGAACTGAACAAGTACCCGATGGGTGCCATCAAGGTGACGGGTACATGGAACGACGACTATTTCCCTGTGTTCAAACAATACTTACGGAATAATAAGGCATTCAGTATTTCGCTTGACTTAAGTGGTGTAACGGGGCTTACGGCTATTCCCGACAATGCACTCTCCGGTACCGATGACTACAACGTTGCTGCTGGCTCAGGTCTTTCTGCCATTGTCCTGCCGTCAACGGTAACAAGCATCGGGAAGGAAAGTTTTCATTATACCAACCTGTCTTCAATAGATCTTACGAATGTCACTTCCGTCGGGGCGCGTGCTTTTGGGGAATGCCATGAGCTGGCAAACGTCACATGGCCAAAAGCAGCATGTACTTTCGGCAGTTGTCCGTTCTGGGGTGCTCATTATAAACTGTTAGGAAGCCAATATGATACGAACCAGTTTATTCCGTCATTCACGATTCCAATGAATGTACGTCTCGATAATGGTAATGAGGATAACAAGGGATTTATCCGCGAAGGTGGAATCGACAAGCTTATTGTGCCGGAAGGATATGATGGACTTTGCGACTACTTCGTATGCACTTCTAAGATCAACACCTTGGTGGTTAAGGGCGATGTTCTCTTGCCGGAGAAATTTATGTTTAACACCACACTATATAAGGAAGTGGATATTTCCAATTGTTCGAAGACTCAGCCTTTCCTGAATAATGTGGTTAGACATAATGAAATTACAGTATATGTGAAGACCGAAGAATTGAAAACCAAATATGAAGAATTGAAAGCCGGGGCTCAAGATTATAAAAACATGAAGTTTGTCGTAAAAACAGGAGAGTAATAACAGCAATAAAGACATGACAATGAAAAATATATGCACATCGGCCCTTGCGGCCATCGCTATTCTTGCCGCGGGGTGCAGCAACAGCGACACAGACAACACCATAAAGCCCGACATGGCCGGCCGGGAGATTACTTTCACTGCCGGCATCAACGACCTGGCCACGCGTGCCGGACGTACCACAGACAATTTGACCGGTAGCAAGTTCGGCCTGTTTCTGACCACCGAAGACACCAACGGTGATGAAAACTACAACGGCACCAACAAGGAAGTGAGTGAAAGCAATGGCGAATGGGTGCAGGATCCCCCACTGCTGTGGAAGAACAACACGGCCAAGGTGAACTACACCGCCTATCTGCCCTACACGGACCAACTGGAAAACGACAAAGACTATACCATCAACCTGAGCACTACGCAGACTGCCGAAACCATGCTCAATGAGGATTTGCTCTATGCTTCGGCCACCGACATCACGGCTGCCGACAATCCCAATGGCATAGCCGTGACGTTCAGCCACAAGTTGGCCAAGCTGAAAGTGGTGCTCACCAAAGGCACCGAAGTGGATGCCGACATGGAAGTGACCGGCGTGAAGGTGGCCAAGTGCCTTGTCAAAGGCAGCATGGATGTGACGACCGGCAAGCTGACCCTCGGTTCATCCACAGTCATTGGTGACTATACCGATGTGAACCTGTGCGGCACCCAAACGGAGGGTAGCGCATTCACCGACACCTGGGAGGCCCTGATAAT
>ERZ808286.1569-NODE-1569-length-11082-cov-4.575224_pt1 | contig 11082 bp, 10 predicted proteins | sample MGYA00521276_ERZ808286 | MGnify/ENA primary metagenome ERZ808286 (study PRJEB31516, sample SAMN03275607) | gut metagenome | biome: mammalia-associated habitat; material: feces | host: Papio cynocephalus | place: Kenya | collected 2012-08-01 ... | reverse complement strand
ATTGGGAAAAATGGTTAATGTTAATAAAAATATTATTGCTATATAAACAATTGTTTGATATAATTTAATTGTGGTTGATATGAACAGATATTATATGTGTATTGATTTAAAAAGCTTTTATGCATCTGTTGAATGTGTTGAAAGGCACTTAGATCCCTTAAACACTAATTTAGTTGTTGCAGATAAAAGTAGAACAGAAAAAACTGTATGTCTTGCTATAACTCCTAGTTTAAAACAGTATGGATTAGGAGGTAGAGCAAGATTATTTGAAGTTGTTCAAAAAGTTAAAGAAGTAAATAACCAAAGAAGAAGAGAAAATAATTATAGAAAATTTAGAGGTAAATCTTATTTTGATAGTGAACTTAAAAAGAATAAAACTTTAGAATTAGATTATTTGATAGCAACTCCACAAATGAAAAAATATATGATTTATAGTACTAAAATATATAATATTTATTTAAAATATTTAGCACCTGAAGATATATTTCCTTATTCAATAGATGAAGTATTTTGTGATATTACAAATTATTTAAAATTTTATAAAAAAACACCTGAGGAACTTGCAACAACTATTATTAAAGATGTTTATAATGAGACAGGGATAACTGCAACAGCTGGAATAGGAACTAATATGTATTTAGCTAAAATTGCAATGGATATAGTGGCTAAACATATGGAACCAAATGAAATTGGAGTTAGAATGGCATCTTTAGATGAAATGTCTTACCGAAAAGTTTTGTGGGATCATAAACCATTAACTTCTTTTTGGAGAGTTGGAAAAGGTATTGCTAAGAAGTTGGAAGAAAATGGAATGTATACAATGGGAGATGTAGCATTAATGTCCATTAAGAATGAAAACTATTTATATAATTTGTTTGGAGTTAATGCGGAGTTGTTAATAGATCATGCATGGGGTTATGAACCAACAACGATAGAGGATGTAAAAAAATATAAACCAGAAGCAAGTAGTTTATCTTCAGGACAAGTATTACATTGTCCCTATAATTATGAAGGAACAAAATTAATTGTTAGAGAAATGATTGATTCTTTAGCGCTTGATTTAACGGAAAAAGAATTAACAACAAAGCAAATAGTTTTGGATTTAACTTATGATGTTTCAAATTTAACTAATCCGGAAATAAGAAATAAATATAATGGTCCAATAATTAAAGATAGTTATGGAAGATATGTGCCTAAAAATGCTCATGGAACAATTAATTTAGATTATTATACTTATTCAAGTAAGATATTATCTGAAAAGTGTATTCAGTTATATGATGAAATTGTTAATAAAAATCTTTTAGTAAGAAAAATAAATATTACAGTATGTAATTTAAAAGCAGAAAGTAAAACTAAAAATGATTTAGTTTTTGAACAACTAGATTTATTTAACACCATAGATAAAACTTTAGAAAAAGAAGAAACTAAAAAACATCAAGAAGATGATAAAAAATTACAACATGCAATTATTGATATAAAAAATAAATTTGGAAAGAACTCAATTCTTAAAGGAATGAATTTAGAAGAAGGATCAACTGCTATTGATCGAAATAGAGAAGTAGGAGGACATAAAGGATAATGAATAAATATGAAGATATTATTAATCTACCTCATTATGAACCTAAGTATCATTCTAGGATGAGTATAGATAAGAGAGCCGGACAATTTGCGCCTTTTGCAGCTTTAGTAGGATATGATGAAGAAATAGAAGAAACGGCTAGATTAACAACAAGAAAACATATTTTAGATGAAGAAAGTGTAGATAAACTTAATGAGACTTTAAACATAATAAATGAAAATGTTAATAAACATTTGGAAATTAAGATTACTTATTTTATAGCTGATTTAAAAAAAGAGGGTGGAAAATATATAAGTAAAACTGGAAAAGTAAAAACATTAGATTTAGTTAATGGATATATTAAAATGATTGATAATGAAAAAATTTATTTAGATGATATAACTGAAATTGTAATTTTATAATATTTAAAATTTGATATATTTTTTTAAAAGGAGACTAATAAGAAATGAAGAAAAAAATTATAATTGCTATTTTTGCGTTAATTTTATTATCTGGATGTTCAATTAGAGAAAATGATGAAAAGAAAAAAACAAATGATGTGTATGAAATTTATAAATTAAATGAACAAACAACAGTGTATTCTACTTTTCCTAATCCAAAGTTTATTAAAGAAAATGGTGATGAAATTAATTTAAAAGAAGAATTAAATAACAATTCAATATCTATAGATGACATTATTTCTTTAATGGATTTATATACAACTGCTAATGATGGGGGATCTCAAATTTATAAATCAAAAAACCAGAATTTTTATTTAGTAAAATGTAATAGTTTGCCGGAAAATGGTGGAATTAAGGATATTATTTTATCAAACAATGTTGATGAAATAATGAGATATTGTACAAAATAATTTTTAGGGATCAACATTTAATTATGAATGTTAAACATAATTTTTAGATTTTGCCTAAATTTATGTTTGACTTTTCATTATAAAATATAGTATATTATGACTAGTTGAAGTTTTAACGTGGTTTAGATTTTCCTTTCGGAATTTAGACTAGGTTATAACCGATTAATGTTTAATAGAAAGGAATGGAATTAATTATGGCTGTAAGTAAAGAACAAATTGCATCTAGAGTTCAAGAATTTGCTAAAGATGCTAAAAATACTGGAGATACTTCAGTACAAATTGCTATCTTAACAGATAAGATTAACAATTTAACAGAACATTTAAAAGATAATAAACATGATTATCATTCAAAAAGAGGATTACACTTAATGATTGGTAAGAGAAGAAGTTTATTAGATTATTTAAAGAAAACTGATGTTGTTAAATATCGTGAAGTTATTAAAAAATTAAATATTAGAAAATAAGGGCACTATATTTTTTAGTGTCTTTTTATATTGAAAAGAGAGAAGGATAAAATGAAAAAAGAATTTGTTTATGATTTTTTGGGAAGAAAATTAGTTGTTGAAACTGGAGAACTTGCTAAACAAGCAGATGGTGCTGTACTTGTTAGATATGGAGATACAGTTGTGTTATCTGCTGCTGTTATGAGTGATACAGTAGGAACTGGTGATTTTTTTCCTTTAACAGTTGTTTATAATGAAAAATTATATTCAGTTGGTAAAATACCAGGTGGTTTTATTAAAAGAGAAGGAAAACCTACTGATGCTGCAACACTTGCTGCTCGTCAAATAGATAGACCTATTAGACCAATGTTTGATGAAAACTTTAGAAATGAAGTACAAGTTATTAATACAATATTATCAGTAGATCCAAATAATTCACCAGAAATGACTGCTTTATTTGGTTCAAGTTTAGCACTTGGAATATCTAAAATCCCATTTGATGGTCCTGTTGCTGGAGTAATTGTTGGTAAAATTGGTAAAGAATTTGTTATTAATCCAACAAGTGAACAAATAGATAAATGTGAACTTACTGTAACAGTTGCTGGAACTAAAAATGATATTTGTATGATTGAAGCAGGAGCTCATGAAGCAAGTGAAGAAGATATGTTAGCTGCATTAATGTTTGGACAAAAACATGTTAAGATGTTATGTGAATTCCAAGAAAGCATTATTGAAGCTGTTGGACAAGAAAAAGTAGCTGTTGAACTTGCTAAGATTGATGAAAAATTAGAAAAAGAAGTTAAAGAATATGCTGAAGATAAAATGCTTGAAGCTGTTCAAATTAAAGATAAACTTGCAAGTTATGCTAAAATTGATGAGGTTAAAGAAGAAACAATTAATTATTTCTTAGAAAAATATCCTGATGTAGAAACAATAGAAAAAGATGTTACTAAGATTGTTAATAATATTGAAGGAGAAGTTGTTAGAGATTTAATTACTAATAAACATGTAAGACCTGATGGAAGAGCATTAGATGAAATAAGACCACTATCTGCTTACGTTGATTTACTTCCTAGAACTCATGGATCAGCAGTATTTACAAGAGGTCAAACTCAAGCATTAGCAACAACTACACTTGGTGCAATTGGAGAACATCAAATTTTAGATGGTTTAGGTCTTGAAGATACTAAGAGATTTATGCTTCATTATAATTTCCCTAATTTTAGTGTAGGTGAAACAGGTAGATATGGTGCTCCAGGAAGAAGAGAAATTGGTCATGGTGCATTAGGAGAAAGAGCATTATTACAAGTTATTCCATCTGAAGAAGAATTCCCTTATACAATAAGAGTTGTTTCCGAAATATTAGAAAGTAATGGATCATCTTCACAAGCAAGTATTTGTGCAGGATGCTTATCACTTATGGCTGCAGGAGTTCCAATTAAAGCACCAGTTGCTGGAATTGCAATGGGACTTATTACTAAGGGGAAAAAATATACTATTTTAACAGATATTCAAGGACTTGAAGATCATATGGGAGATATGGACTTTAAAGTTGCTGGTACTAGAAAAGGTATTACAGCGTTACAAATGGATATCAAAATTAAAGGTGTTACTAAAGCAATCTTAAAAGAAGCATTAGAACAAGCTAAAAAAGCTAGAATGCAAATTCTTGATTTAATGGAAAGTGTTATTGCTGAGCCAAGAAAAGAATTATCACCATTTGCTCCTAAGATTAAGATGATGAATATTGATCCAGAAAAGATTAAAGATGTTATTGGTAGAGGTGGAGAAATGATTACTAAGATTATTTTAGAATGTTCTCCAGTAGGCGTTAAAACTGTTTCTGATAAAGATGCTGTTAAAATTGATATTGAAGATGATGGAAGAGTTATTGTTTATCATACTAATCAAGAAGTTATTGATAGAACTATGGAAAGAATTGAACAAATCGTTAGAGAAGTTGAAGATGGTAAAATTTATAATGGTAAAGTTACTAAAGTTGAAGATTTCGGATGTTTTGTTGAATTATGGCCTGGATGTGAAGGTTTAGTACATGTTTCTCAATTAGATAAAGAAAGAGTTAATAAACCTAGTGATATTGTTAAAGTTGGAGATGAAATTGTTGTTAAATCTTTAGGATATGATAATCGTGGAAGACTTAACTTATCAAGAAAAGAAGCTTTATTTGGTAGTGATATAAAGAAATCCACTAAAGAAGAAGTTAAAGAAAATAAAGAAGAAAAAACTGAAAAGAAACCAAGAAAAGGTTTATTTAGAAAAGGTGAGTAATCATCTTTTTTTGATTTTTGGTATAAAATTAGATAAAATGTATAAAATTATGATGAAATATTATTTAAGATACTTGACAATATTTATTAAAAATGTAATAATACAGTTGTTTGAAAAAGGAAAGCGATTGCAAGAGTCCACCTGATTGGCACAATATTTAGAGTAGCTGATAGGTAAAAAGCCATAAAATAAAGTGAATTGGTTTTTATATGGATGAATGCATTTGGCATTCATTTTTTGATAATATGGAGGTGCTTTACAATAGCAAATGTCAAAAAAGATGACTTATTAATTAATGAACAAATTAAAGTCAATGAATTAATGGTAATTGGCCCTAATGGGGAGCAATTAGGTACTAAAGCTTTAAAAGATGCTCTTACACTTGCATCTTATGCAGGACTAGATTTAGTTTTAATGAATCCTGGTAATGAAAGACCTGTTGGAAAAATTATGGATTATAATAAACATAAATATGAAAAACAGAAAAGAGCTAAGGAAGCGTTAAAAAATCAAAGAGCAAATAATAAAGATATGAAAGAGTATCAATTATCAGTTACTATTGATATTGGTGACTTTAATACAAGAAAGAAAAATGCTGAAAATTATTTAATAAAAGGTCATAAAATTAAGGCTTCAATTAGATTTAAAGGCCGTCAAATGGCACATACTGATTTAGGTAGAGATGTTCTAGTACGTTTTGCTGATGAATTATCAGAAGTAAGTGTAGTAGAAGCTAAACCAAGATTAGAAGGTCGTACAATGACTATGATATTGGCACCAAAAAAATAAGAAGGAGAGGATTTAGTTATGCCAAAACAAAAAACACATAAAGCTTCATCAAAGGTATTAAAAAAGAAAAAAAATGGAGCATTAGTTTATAAAGTATCTGGTGGAAATCATAAAACTGCTAAAGATTCTAGTAAACAAATTAGACAAAGAAGAAATAAGGGAATATTAGCGAAAGGAGAAGCTAGCAGATTAAAATCTGTTATCTAAGGTGGTATAAATGGCAAGAGTTAAAGGCGGAAACGTAGCTAAGAATAGAAGAAGAAAAGTTTTAAAACAAGCTAAAGGATATTTTGGATCTAAACATAGATTATTTAAAACTGCACAAGAACAAACTTTCCATAGTGGAGCTTATGCATTTAGAGATCGTAAACAAAATAAGAGAAACTTTAGAAAATTATGGATTACAAGAGTTAATGCTGCTTGTAGAGAAAATGAAATTTCATATTCACAATTTATTAATGGTTTAAATAAAGCCGGAATTGAAATTAATAGAAAAATGCTTTCTGAAGTAGCTATTGATAATCCTAAATATTTTACTGAATTAGTTAAAATTGCTAAAGATGCTTTAAATGGTAAAATGCCTAAAGCAGCTGAAGTAAAAGCAGAAAAAAAGGAAGAAAAAGCTGAAGAAGTTAAAGAAGTTAAAAAAACTGCTGCTAAAAAAACTAGTGCAGCTAAATCTACTGAAAAGAAGACTGCAACTAAAACTACAACTAAAACTACAACTAAAAAGACAACTGCTAAAAAAGAAGAAAAGTAGTTTAAATATAAAATCACTATTAAGAAATAATGGTGATTTTTTAGTGGAAAAATGAGATTTTTTTGAACAAAAATTCGGGTTGATTTGACTTTTTAAAATTAAATGTTATAATCAGTCTGTACATTATTTATTTAATGTATAATTTTAGGAGGAAATTTAAAAAATGGAAAATACAGGTGAGCTGAAACTAACATTGGATAACCTCATGGGGGAATCTGATGCGGTGTTTATAGTTCCACATAATAGACCTGACTATGATGCACTTGGAGCATGTGTAGGAATGTCTTTAATAGCTGGTAAATTTAAAAGAAAGAATTATATTGTCATTAATGATAATTTAAATGAATTACCAGTTGAAATAAAAAAATTAATTGATGAAATAGGAGTTAAGCATAACATAATTAGATTAGGTGATTTAAGTAGCTATTTAACTGATAATAGTTTAATGGTATGTGTAGATGTTAATAAGAATTATTTAATTAGTACAAGTGATTATTTAGATAGTTTTAAAAATGTTATAGTAATAGATCATCATAAAACTGATGATGATACTATTAAAACACCAAATATTTTTGTTGATACGAGTGTTTCAAGTACTTGTGAAGAAATTGCAAGATTATTATTTATGTATAGGATTAAAATAACACCTGATCAAGCAAATTATTTACTTGCTGGTATTGTACTAGATACCAATAGATTAACTAAAAATTTAACTTCAAAAACATTTAGCGTGTTATCAGAATTAACTAATAGAGGTGCTAATCCGGAAGATGTTAATAATTTATTCTTAGAAGAATTTGAACATGAAAGAGTAATGCAAAAACTTGTTGATAGTACTAAGTTTTTTAACTATTCTATAGGTATTGCTGCAGATACGAATGATAGTGGTATAATTTATTCAATAGAAGATATTGCTAAGTGTTCAGATTATATTTTAAGATATAAAGTAGATGCCTCATTTGCAATTGCATATATTGATCAAGATACAATAAGTATTAGTGCTAGAAGTAAAGGAAATATTGATATATCTCAAATTATGAAAATGTTTGGTGGTGGTGGTAGTCCTACATCAGGAGCTGCTAGAGTAAAAGGAACAACCATTAAATGCATTGTAGATGAGTTAACACACATATTAAATCCAACAGCAACATTAAGTAATCAAAACAGTGTTGGAAAAGTATTAAAATTAACAAAGTAGATTTAAAGTCTACTTTTAATTTTGGGTTGATTTAGAAAGGTTTAAAGTAGTATAATAAACTTGTATTTTGAATTGCCCAGTCGCCAAGTGGTAAGGCATTAGGCTCTGACCCTAACATTTCGTTGGTTCGAATCCAACCTGGGCAGCCAAATTATTTTTATAACAGATGATGTTAAGAGTAGTAACTAAAAGATATTTTATAGAGAGTTAATGATTGGTGGAAATTAACAAATATTGATAGTGAACTTACTTAATGGATGTTGAGGGTGAAGACCGTTAAAACTAAAAGTAAAAATTAAGGTGGTACCACGGCTTTTTCGTCCTTTAGAATTAGTCGTTTTTTTGTTAAAGAAAGGATATATATGGAGAATTTGATATTGTTTTTAATCTTATTTGTTATATTTTTTATCGTATTTCTAGTAGATTATTTTATTAAAAGAAAGAAAAAGAAGTTAAAAAAATTTATTGGAATGGATTTAGTTAAAGCAAAAAAAGATGATTATAATAAATTAGGGATTATTTTATCGTTAGTAAATGCTTTTATTATTAGTTCAACAGGAGTACTTTGTACAATGATTGATATGGATAAAATATGGCAATTATTATATGGATTTGTTTTATTAGTAGCACTTATATATATTTTTTATGGAATTATTGGAAATATATTAGAACGTGTTTATAAAAAAAGAAAATAATGAATCTATAAATTATGGAAAGCGTTATCATAAAAAATAATAAAAATGAAATTATAAAGGAGTGAATTGTTATGTACAATTTTAAAGAAGTAGAAGAAAAATGGGAAAAGAGATGGGATGAAGAAAAAAGTTTTAGAGCAATTGATTTTCATCCAACTAAACCTAAATATTATGTGTTATATGAATTTTTTAATATAAGTGGTAATTTACATATGGGACATTTAAAAGGTTCTGTTCCAGCTGATGCACTTGCTAGAATGAAAAGATTTCAAGGATATAATGTCTTATTCCCAATAGGTGGAGATTCTTTTGGTTTACCTGCTGAAAATGCGGCAATTAAAACAGGAATAGATCCTAAAATATTTGTTGCTAATGGAATGAAAAATGTTCTTGCTCAGTCTAAAAGAATTGGTTTGTCATTTGATTACGATAGAGCGTTTGCAACTAGTGATGAAGATTATTATAAATGGACACAATGGATATTTTTACAATTTTTTAAAAATGGTAAAGCATATAAAAAGAAGGGCGTTGTAAATTTTTGTCCTAATTGTAAGACTGTGCTTTCTAATGAAGATTCTCAAGGTGGAATTTGTGATAGATGCCATGGTAAAGTAATTCAAGATGAAAGATGGGTATGGTTCTTAAAGATGAGAGAATACTCTGAAAAACTTCTTGGTAATGTTGATAGAATTAATATGAATGAGAACTTAAAAGAACTTCAAAGAAATTGGATAGGTAAAAGTGAAGGATTAAAAGTAACATTTGAAATAGTTGATGAAAATAATAATAAATTAACTAATGCGGAAATATTTACAACTTGTCCAGAAACTATATATGGAATAACTTTTATGGTTATGGCTCCTGAACATGAATTAGTTAATAAATTAAAAGATAATATTAAAAATTATGAAGAAGTTAAAAAATATCAAGATGAAACAAAATATAGAAGTGAACTTGATCGAATTAGTAATCAAAAAGAAAAGACTGGATGTATATTGGAAGGATTATATGCAATTAATCCGGTTAATGGAAGAAAAGTTCCTATTTATATTGCTGATTTTGTTTTAGCTGGATATGGTACGGGAATGGTTATGGCTGTTCCTACTCATGATCAAAGAGATTATGAATTTGCTAAAGAATTTAATATTCCAATGATTCAAGTTATAGAGGGCGATGTAAGTAATAACGCAGTTGAAAAGATGGAATATTTAGCTAATAACTATAAGATGATGAACTCTGAAGAATTTAGTGGTTTACCAGTTAAAGAGGCTAAAGAAAAAATTATTGATAAATTAGTAAATACTCATGTTGGTGAAAAGGTAGTTAATTATAAAATGCAAGATTGGTCATTTAATAGACAAAGATATTGGGGAGAACCATTCCCAATCGTATTCTGTGATAAGTGTGGAACAGTTCCAGTACCTGAAGAAGAATTACCTGTTAGATTACCAAAAACTCATGATTATATGCCTAGAGAAGATGGTGCATCTCCTTTATCTAAAATAGAAGATTGGGTAAATTGTAAATGTCCTAAGTGTGGTGGACCTGCTAAAAGAGAAACCGATACAATGCCTAACTGGGCTGGATCAAGTTGGTACTGGCTTAGATATTGTGATCCTAAAAATAATGAGAAATTAGCAGATTTTGATAAACTTAAGTATTGGGGAAGTGTTGATTGCTATACAGGTGGTACTGAACATATAACTAGACACGTGCTTTATGCATTCTTCTGGCAAAATTTCCTATATGAAATAGGCGCTGTACCTTCAAGAGATCCATTCATAAGAAAAATGGGTAGTGGCTTAATTTTAGATGATACAGGTAAGAAAATGAGTAAGAGTTCAGCAAATGGTGTATCACCTATGGAAGTTATTGATAAATATGGCTCAGATGTAGCAAGACTTCATGTTCATTTCTTAGGTGGCTATGAAGATAATATAGCTTGGACATATGATGGAATAAATGGAATAGTTAACTTTATTAATAAAGTATGGGATTTACAAAATATTGTAAAAGAAGATGAAGAATTATCAAGTGAACAAGAATATGATTTAAATTTACTTATTAAAAAAGTAACTGAAGATTTGGAAGATTTAAAATTAAATACATCAATTGCAGCTTGTATGAGTTATCTTAAAAAAGTAAGAGAACGTGGTTATATTACTAAGAGAGAATTAAAATCATTCTTAATTGTATTAAATCCACTTGCTCCTCATATAACTAGTGAATTATTTGAAATCGTATTTAATAAAAATATAATTGAAGAATCATGGCCAGAATATGAAGAAAATAAATTAGTAAAAAATACCTTTAATTTAGTTGTTCAAGTTAATGGTAAGATTAGAGGAAAAATAGAAGTTACAACAGATACTACTGATGAAGAAATGGTGGAACTAGCTAAGTCTATTGATAATGTTAAAACATTTATAGATAATAAAGAAATAGTTAAAGTTATAACTGTTCCTAAGAAGTTAGTTAA
>ERZ808286.1568-NODE-1568-length-11083-cov-8.008886_pt1 | contig 11083 bp, 20 predicted proteins | sample MGYA00521276_ERZ808286 | MGnify/ENA primary metagenome ERZ808286 (study PRJEB31516, sample SAMN03275607) | gut metagenome | biome: mammalia-associated habitat; material: feces | host: Papio cynocephalus | place: Kenya | collected 2012-08-01 ... | reverse complement strand
GCCTTAATGACCTTTGTTCCAATAAACTTTTTCATATTATTACTTATTTATACCTTAAAGAGGTGGTTAGTTAATCAATCTTCTTAATACTATCAATCTCTGATGACCAAAGTACCCATTCTCTATTAGAGCGAGTTCCATCCTTCTTTGCTGGGGCAATGCGAACCTCAACTTCGCCATTGTAATCACCATAGTATATTTTCGGACGAATACTTTTAATCCAACAAACATCAGCTCTTGATGTACTCACCTTGTCACCTTCCTTATATGGAAGATTATTGATGTAATCCATTACGGCTGAATAAATCTGCTCATTAGCATGTACCTTAACGTTGTTCCATTCTGAAACCTCTTTTTGCAGTTCTTCTTTTGTCATATCACTACTATTTAAGCCCGAAGGCTGTTAAACATTTAATCTTCTATTTATGCAATCTATAACCTCTTGTATGTGCATAGCCTCTGTGCTGGTTCTTGCATACCGATTGCTATATAAGCATAACATATTTTTAAGTTGAATAAAATCTTGTCTTGTAAGATGGTTCATACCTATACCTCCATTTCTGTTTTTAAGCCCAATCCGAAGAGAAGATGCTGCAAGGTATGCACGTAAGGTATTTCAAAAGAATACGCAGACCAATACAAATCATCAAACTTAAATTTCTCCTCTAACTTATCATACTTAATGTAAATATCATCTTTATAGTATTGGTATAAAGATGTGCCTTTTTTAGTAAACTTCCACCCATTCTTTTGGAGAATCTCAGACGAAAGTTTCAAAGGAACAATGTCCTTCACCCAAGCACAGCACTCACACATAAGATAGCCTTTATCACCAAATTCTGTACTTTCGATATTCTCTAAGCAGACTGTACCTTTCAAGACTGTTCCATCTTCGAGTTTCAAGGTCTTGTTTGGGTCACAAGCTGTAACTCTGTAAACAACACCTTTGGCTGTACCTAACGGAACTCCATTTGTCATCACCAAATCTCCAGGGATATATTCAATTCTATTCATACTTACTTTTTAAAATAATGTTCTTTACTGCCATTAAGATACTCCTTACATGTTTCTTTTGTTAGAAACTCGTTGTCTGAATAATCATCAAACTCACCTAAACTTACTTGGCGAAAAAGAAATTTTATGTTATTATCGCTATTCTCATAGCCTGTAAATTGCAGGTCGTCTTGACAAAGACGAAGCCATTCAAGATAAATCTCATAATCTCGCTTAGAGAATTTGAATCCTTTGACATTGCTCTTACACCAACCAAAGTATTCTGGATTCTCTCTGAGAATACTTGTAACTTGTCTTCCTTTATACTTTCCAAAGGTAAAAATATTGTTATTCATACTTACTTTCCTTTAAGATGATTATACTTCTTGATAGCATCCTTTCTAGATGCAGCCATTATTTTCACACCCTTGACGGTGAACTCATGCTGCTCCTTTGGCTGGCATTTCTGTTTATCACTTGGGATAGTGCCTTTTGGGGTTGCTAGAGTTAATGACGGAGCACCATATAAATCAGTAAACCCATAATCCATTGCGGCAGTAATTCCTAATGCCATTTGCAATAACTTTCTACTCATACTTATTTTCCTTTCTCAACGAATATTACATTCTTGTAATCAGAACGAATTGCTGAACAACACTTCATAAGGCAAACTGTCATTCCGCTATCAAAGAAACATTGTTCACAACAAAATGGTCTGCTTATGTTAGTTTCTTGCACAACCAATGTGATTTCCTCACCAACTTTGTATTCTTTCATATCACTCACATCCTTTCTGCTTAGGAAGCAAATTATCCAAATATAACCAACGCATGACACTATCCATATCACAGTCGTAATTATCAGCATCCTCATCGTCCCAACATTTCTCGTAAGGATTCCAACAACGGACACCTAATCCCCAAGCTGTCTCTAAAAGACAATCAACGTGGCTTTCGTTATCACTTTGTAGAACTGGCTCTTCACTAGCATCATGCCACAAGTCTTCCAAAAACTCTTGAATTGCCCAGTGAGCACCAGCCTTGAAGCCACAAGCCAAATCATTCATTGCCTCGATGCCTAGAATTTTCTTGTCGGCAATAAAAGCTTTCTTTGCTTCTTCTATCTTCTTTTCGTCCATAATCAAAACATTATTCTATATGGTTTACCTTTCAATGTCGGTCTCTTTTGCTCCACGAACTTCAAGAGTTCGTTGTAATCAATCGTGAACAATGGGCAGTACTTGTACTTTAGGGTACAGATGAACTTGCCATCGAGCATGATATCTAGGAACAGGGCTTTCATCGCTTGTTTCATCATTTTGCCTCCGTGTTATATTCTTTCTGAGCCTTTTGAACCTCGTAAACGAAACGATTGATACTGATGCCGCAATCAACTACCTCCTGATTGTGCTTGACTGCATCGGCTATCAGATGGGTGCAATCCTCAGTGAATCCACAGATGCGGTCGCCCTCTATCGTGTATAGGTATTGATGGGTGTTGTAATAGGCGCACTCGCAGAGATTGAAGTGATTGCCTTCGAGGATTCGGCGAACGTATGGGTTGTTGAGGCGAAGGACTATCAGCTTGCCTTTGCTAGTATAGTACTTGTGGTACTTGATGCGGTCGTAGATGATTACCGCTATTCCTAGAAGGAACATTGCGGATGCCACGATGATTTCGATTTCTTGTCTATTCATAACTTTCTTTTGATTTTGTCGATTGTTCTCTTGATGATTCCGTTCTCGTCTCGCTCGGGATATAACTCTTCGTTGACATCGTGAAGCTTGACGGATTGGATGCGATGAGTGGCAGGATTAAGCCCATGGTTCTCGCAATAAAGTTTCCATGCTTCCAAGCCATGGGGCTTATTGGCGTCCTTGGCGGCTTGCTTGGCTTCTTCCTGTCTTTTCTTCTCATCCTCTACTCTTCCTCGTTCCTCCAACAGGTCTTTCTCGAACTTGTCGAGGGCTTCCATAATGTCCTGCGGATTGATTACGCTCGTATCTCTGTCGTGGTTGTAGTGGTGAAGTTTGCCATATTCACCGTTGGCAAAGGAGAGGAAGGCGAAATCCAGCTCGGTGGGAGTCCAATAGTAATACTTGGCACAGATTCTAGTGGCTAGCATCTGTATCTGATACTCACTGGCTATATCGAAGGCTCCGAGATAAGTGAAGAGTTCTATCAATCGCCCCTTGACCCATCCGATGAGCGGTTTCAAGCCTCGCTCCTTTCGCAAGGTGAGCATGGTCTTGGTGTTGCGGCTTACCGCTTCGTGGATGGATATGGGGCGAACGTAGCCATTCTTATCTTGGATTGTCGGGACTAGAGAGGATTCTTGCAGCCTTTGAAGCGAGGCTGATAGTTCGTTGCTGCTCATAATTTGGCTTGTTTATGATTTCATCGTTCCAACACTCGCCGTTGAGGTAAGTGAGGGGGTCTTTTCTGTAAGTTACATCGGGAGTGGATGCCACATAAGCAGGAGTAGCCTTCATACAGGCTTCCTTGTCTGAATTAGAAAGTTTGTTCCACTTGGCTTCGGCTTTCTTGCGACCACGTTTCTTATTATAGGCATTCCACCATTCTTCAAAAGTAGGAACACATAACTCTCGAAGATGACTAAACACATCCTTACCAGACAAGACCACTGCTGATTCGAACATTTCAGCCTCTTTAAGATACTTGCCTGTTAGAGCGTAGCGTGCTCCTTGGATGAAAGCTTCTTGCGTCACTTCGTTGTTGGGTGCAAATTTCTTTGCCTCTGCGATGATTTCCTTTAATGTCTTCATAAGATTCTACATTTTAGTTGTTAACTATACCCAACCGGCACCTGAACTTTCCAACTCTCGCTTGCAGTAGTCGATACTGATTTTATCCTCGGGTTCTGGTATCGGAACGCCGTTCATCGAAGCGTAGTCTAGGAAGTTTCGGATAACGGATGATGCCTCTGCAGTGGTGAGGGCTGAGATTGGCTTGAACTTGTCGTTGCCTTGCTCATCCTTCTCGCCTGTAAAGAATGGCACAGGGCAGATATGAAGCTGAATGTTACGCAAGGTGCTATAGAAGGTGTCGCCGTTCTTCATCGCCCAATAGGAAATCATGAAGTGGATGAAACGCTGCTGATTGTCGGTCTGAACTGGGTGGAACTTCTTAATCTCTAGCTTGTACTTGCCATTCTTGGCTTTCTCTACTTCCTTGACGATTGCTAGATAATCTCTAGGATCATTGGGATTATATACGCTCATTGCTGTATTTACATTAAATTGATTTCTAAATGTGGTCGGGCATAGTATGTTGGAACGCCCAAGACCTGCTGAAACTTGCTCACTGCCTTCTCTGGATTGAGGTGGCGAGAGGAACCATGGATGAGGACTATCTGATGGGCTGACTTCTCGACTTCGCACTGCTGGAGGAGTTGGATGCCATGGGCTAGGCTCATGTGGGAGAGACGGATGCGGTCGGCTTGACTTGCTATCGTCTTGCCCTCGTTAACGGCTCTCTCCAAGAGAGAGTCATCGTAGTTGCATTCGCACATATAGCACTTGCAACCCCGGATAGCTTGCTTCATATTGTAGGCATCCGTAAAGAAATATATGGAGCCATACTCTGGATGATGAATCAAGTACGCATAACATTCAACATCGTGCTGAACTTCTAGAGGCGTAACCGAGAAATTGCCAATCTGGAAAACCTTTTCCTTTACCATTGGAATGATTCTGCCACAGGTAGTGCAGGATAGGCTTGGTGTGGAATACACATCAATGCCTGCCTTGACGAACTCCTTGGCGTATTTTGCATGATCTCCTTTCAGCCGTGGGAGTGACTGATAATCACTCCCACGCATCTTGATGTTTTGAGGTTTGCAACTTTCTTTACTTCTTTTAATGGGCGACCTGCCTCTATGCAGAGTTGTTGCCCATCACTAGCCTCTAGTAAGTAGCTATTGCCTTTACTTGAAGAATTTACGACTATTAGCTTCATATTTGTATCTCCATTTTGAACCATCCTTAGGTTTTCTTTTTCCCCTACAATAACTAACAATAGCGGCATTTGATTTGCCGACGGATTTTGCAGCTATAGTTACAGAACGATATGTTTCAAGAAGAATTCCGTTAGCATCTAAGTGCTCTACTGTTCTCTTAGGAAGGTTCGCTAAACGTTTTCGTCTAGCTTCTTCCGTATTCAGAGATTCTTTAAATCGCTTCATAAATTCTTCGTCCTTAACACGTTCTCTAATATTTCTAGAAATCATTTTGCCATAGTCAGGATTCTGTTCTAGAAATCTTTTTCGTCCATTCTTCATGTTTTGCAGCGTTTTCGCATTCATGTTATTTTCATGAGGTGTAACCCATCGCAAGTTTTCTACCCTATTGTCGTTACGTATTGTATTTATATGGTCAATATAAGGCTTGTTTTCTGGATTTGGAATAAAAGCTTGCGCTACCAAACGATGAACAAAGATTCGCTCGTAATCTATAGTTACTTGCACATACCCTTGATTCGTTTTTGCTCCCACTATTCTTTCCTTTAAGTATTGGGGAGTACGCTTATTAGAAAGCACCACTCTCCCAACACTTTTAACACGCCCTAGAGAACTAACCATAAAATTAGGATGGTCTTTAATTATTCTCCATTCTTCCATTTTATTTAAATGGGTTATCGGTTACTTTTTCTTGCGCTGGTGCAGATTCGTTGCCTGGCTGTTGAACCTCTTCAGTTTCAGCATCAACTACAAGAACTTCTTTAGGCTTCGAAAACTCATCGTCTCTTATTTGAGCGGAGTCTTCCACTGCCTCATCATTAGTAACTGCACTCATCATTTCGATGGAGAGATAGCCATACTTAGAGAGTAAGCGGCGCAATACCGTCTTCGTTCCCATTGACAAGAAATCGCCTTCCCATCCCACTTTACCTGTAGAGCCATTAACCGCTTGGGAATTAGCCAAATCGCAAAGACTATCCACGGTAGGCAATGGATTTTCGGCTGATGCCTTGCGCTTGAAAGATGGAGAGAACTTCAATGCGTAGGAAGCCATTTCCTGAAGAGACATATACAAAGTCTTCTTGAATCCGTTGATGGTCTCAAAATGTGCAAAGAATCCTTCCACTTTGTCGCTTACCTTCTCGCCCGACAAGTCTATACCTCCCGAAAGTTTATCCTTACCAACCAACTCACCCTCGTAAACCACATCTGCATTGATGTTGCGGTACTGACCTGTTCGCATAGCCATTTGAATATATCCACGATAGCCAATGGTAAGTGTTGGTGTCGGAACCTTGCAACGTTTCACCTTATCCCAATTATTAAAGACTACGATGTAGGCGTAGCCTAGCTGCTTGTTAAGAGGGAGCTTCAAGGTTGCAGCCTTGATAGCCTCTTGGATAACCTTATTTGGGTCGCATCCCTGTAACTGGGTATCATTAGAGAAAACTTCAATAAGTGAAGTCGCAAAGGTTGATGCGTTTTTCCCTAACACACTTTTAAGTTGTGTCTGAACGTAATTTCCGTTCATCTTCTTGTTGAAGTCGACAATGTTTTGCTGTGCAGGACTTAACTTTCCTGCTGTTGCTACTGCTGTATCTGCCATGATTATTTCTCCTCTTCTTTAGTTGGTTTATCGTTTGACATCTGCTTGCTGATTCCAAGAAGTACGAGCGTAGCCATCACTGCTCCCATTTCTGGAATTTCATTAATTGTACTTTCAGGTAACTCCACGCTATCATGTTCGTTAAGCCAAGCCTTTACTTCGCTTGAAGGTGTATTGTCTTTCATACCTCCACCTAATGCAAGCATCCCCTTGATGAGGTCTTTATCGACCTCGACTGTCAACTTTAATGTATCTGCCATATTACTTACTTAAATATTTGATTAAACTTTCTTTTGTTGCGAAACATTCGGATTCCTTTTTCATCTGGAAGACACCGAAGGTATAGATGATGCTCGCCTTAGCCTCGCCGTGCTGCTCGAACTTGATGCCTAGGATGTTGGCACGCTGTATCTTGTAACCGTCAAGGATATAGACGGCATCACCTATATTATATTTCGTATTAATTTGCATAAGAACGAACTTACTCCATTACTGCTTTGGCTGGTGTCTCAATCTTCAACATCTCGTCTCGGCTTACGTAGAGGCGTATCTGCTGATAGCCATCCTTGGCGATTGGATGAAGGTTGCTCTCACATTCATCGAGTATCATCGGTACGGACACATCGTAGTACTGGGCGATGGTATAGGCGATGTCGATTCCTGCGTTGACCTTGGCGGCACCATTGAGACGGCTGTAAGGCACGCCATCATGGTAGCACTCACAGAATGGCTTCTTGTCGCCATCGAGGTTTGTCTTGAACAAACTCCACTGCACGAAACGAAAGTGCTTGTTTACCTCGTCTTCGAGGATTGAGCACGAATGCTGATAGTAGTCGGTGGCGATGTCTAGCTTCTCATCTAGCTCGTCAAGCTGATTCTGATAGGTCTCTTTATTCTTCTTGCACTCTTCGATGCGAGATGTAACCTTGTCGTACTGCTCTTTCTTTGCAAGGCGAGAATTGAGATTGTCGAGTTTCTCGGAGAGAGACTTGGATTGCTGCTCTAGGTCGGATAGCATCTTCTGTTGCTCCTCGTCCTCGGCTACAGGTGTGTTCAGCTCTTTCTCCAATCGCTTAACCTCATCGCAAGCTTGCTTGTAGTTTTCGTTAGCGGCGAGGATCTCGGTGTAGCTCTTTGGCTCCTCCTTCTCAACCTCGACATAATGAGCTTCGGCTTCTTTGAGAGACTTGTGGGCTTCGGTGAGTTGGTTGGTGGTCGTGGTACGGTCCTCATTCAATTGCTCCAAAAGTTCTTGATGCTTGGTGATGTCACTCTTGATATTGCCAGCCAAGGTTACCAAATTCTTCAATCGTTTAGCCTTACGCTCGTTGAAGCGGTCTTCGGAGTCTCGTTTCATCTTCAAGACTTTCTTGGGTGGGAGAGGCTGACCACAATGTGGGCAGAATGAATCTTCATCGTTCCACTCCCATTGCTCGGCTGATGCTTCATCGTATAACTTTGCGCCGTCCTTCTTCTGTCTTTCGAGGTCTTCCAACTGCTGCTTGATGTGAAGCTCGGTGTCGGTGTATCCGTCCATCTTGGCTTGAAGTTCATCGACCATCGCCTGTGCCTTGGACTTGGCGGTTCGGGCGGTGATGAGGGCGGAGCCATGCTTTACCTCTTGCTCGCCAGACTGAATGCGTGCGCCTTTTTCCATCTGGTCGATGCGATTGCGCTGAAACTCCAGTTGCTTGCGGATGCCTTCGTTACGGACTTGGGCGGCACCTCCAGTCTTGATGTTTGAAATCTTATCGCTTATGTCAGATAAAGATGCTTTGTTGACAGCCAAGTAGGTGGAAAGTAGTACCCAATCTTCTGCTTCAGGGAGCGTATTGTTAAGTTCTTGCAAACGGATAGGGATTTCATCGAGCTGCTTCTGAATCTCGGTACGCTTGTACTTGATATGGTGCAAGATGGTTTCGATGTCTTGCTTCTTCAAGGCTTCAACAACGAAATCGTACTTAGCATCGCCCTGCGTGATGGCATCGGTGGTAATCTCGGGAACGAGCATCTGCAAGAACTTGCGCTGTTCTGCCCATGGACGAGATACGAAATCGGTAGCTGACGAGCATAAGCGGAAGGTTACTTCCGGGCAAATACTATCCACGCATTTCTTGAAGTCTCCTGCGGTGCAGACCTCATCGTTGATGAAGTACTTGTAGGTGTTTGTACACTTGTTGCCTGTCCACTTGTCGGAGAGGGTGCGCTTGAATACGAAATCATCGTGCTCGCCTTGAATGTCGTCAGGCTCGATGCAGCGGAGTGTCAACTCTACGCTGTGTTCGATTTCGGGGATAATGTTTCGCTCCTTGTCGAATGTTTTGATGTCAAGGGCATTGCCTTTGAGGTCGGTGCCGAAGAGAACGTAGGTGAGGGCATTGGCGATGGTCGATTTGCCCAATCCGTTCTTTCCAGAGATAATCGTGAGGTCTTCACCAAAGTTTATCTCTAGGTCTCGGATGCCACAGAAGTTGAGAAGCTTAATCTTCTCGAATAGGATTTTCTTCATTGCTTGATGTGTTTGATTATTCTTGTTTATCTAGTTGCTCTTTCTCTCGAAGCTCCTTGTCGTACTCTTGGAATGCACAGGCGGCAGCATAGGTGAACTGCTCGCTGTTGCGAAGGGCGGACAGGATGAGATTCTTCAAGTCCTCTGGGGATGCGTGGAGGAAGGACTTCGCCTGTCTCTCCTGCGAGTCTCCCATGAGGACGATGCAGCGGAAATGACTGGCTGCATCCTTAGATTTCTCGACTTTATCGAGTACCTTCTGTATTTGCAGGAGGTAATTCTGCTTGATGTTCTTTTTACTCATTGGGTATGTTTATTAATATGTCGTTGAGGGTCCTGCAGAAAGCTATCTCTTCTTGTTTGAGAAGATTGTTAAGGGCTTCCGACAGGTCTTTCTGTACGGCGGTCTTCAACTGGGAGTAGAGTACCCCATGAGGGATATGATGTTCATCCGGCATCAATGCTCGGATTTTGGCGATGATATATTCTTCTTCCATTTTTTCCTTTGTTTTTCAATTCGTTATGAATTTTTGTATGCTCACCTTTAGTAAGCGGCATTAAATTGGATATATCATTATTAGAATGATTGCAATCCTTATGATGAACAACTATATTTTGTTTTAGATAATGCTTGCCATCAATCATTATAAAATACTTGTCAGGGAATATATTGTAATTTTGCTCAACAACAAGTCTGTGGATTAAATATCTGCCAGATTTGTCTGCAAAAGGATGTTCTGGGACATATATCATCTTCTCTGTTAAGTTGTTATTTTTCCTTTGGCAAATGCTTCCTTTGAACGAAGCGTTTAACTCGCCTTTTAAACCATATTGATGGTTATTATCATTTGTAAAATTGATGCTTCTAAGCTTTTTACTACACTCTACACTACAAGCAAATCCTATAATGTGACTACCTCTTAGCCTACACGCCTTCTTTACAAAAGACTTTCCACAAACAGGGCAAACAAGAGTCACAGGATGTTCAAATAGAACCCAAGCTAAATTATCAGATTTGTTATTATGATAATTGCCATCTAAATGTTTAACCATACGAAACTTATTAGGGTTAGGGACAAAAGCTGAGGCGACCAAATTATGTATCGTTTTATGCTCGACGCTCTTATTTTTAGAGAGAGTTACCATATTAGTCTTCGGACTAATTGCTAATAATTTCTCATATACCATACTACCATCAGGCTTAGTCCTATTTAAGGACTTTATTCTCCCGAGATTGCTAACTTGGTAGATACCTTCATATCCCACAATATCTTTCCAAACTTCGCTAGGTAAATTCTGAATTCCAATATGAGATTCAGCTCTTTTCTTCTTTATTTCATTACAATAGCAGTGCTTACAAGTCATTAGAGTCCCGTAGAACTCTGTCATAGGTTTAGCTTCTCCACAAATCTTACAAATTCTAAGACCATTCGCCATAATGTTTCTCCTTTTTTAATCGTTCCACTTCACCTTTATAGTATTCGATTAGTTCCTTTAACTCAAACAGAGACCAGTTCTTGGCTTGACGATGCTTCCACTCTAGTAGTTCCATCTTCTTTGCGCCAAGTTTCTTCTCTAGATACTTACCTAAATAAATAAGATGAGAGGAATTAAACCTGTTGTCGTATTGGCACTCGATTGTAACATTGTCTGGATCGAATCGGGTCGCCATATGTATGCGGCTCCAATAGTGGCTTGCATCCCCTTTCGAGAATGGCAAGAAACGTTTACAGGTTGGGCATTGGAATATCCCCTGCTCGTTCACGTCTCGAAGTCTTATATATAAAGAAAACCATCTATCCAAAGATTTAACAAGTGCTGGTTTACTCTGTCCTGCCTTGGCTTTCTTCTTCTCCTGTGACTTTGCATTGGCTTCCCAAGGTGCGGTCTTCTTGAAAGGAGTCCTCTTCAATGATGTTCGTCTATGTAATGTCATATTTCTCTTCTTTTTGGATTTCACTACTTCGGATTGCCTTCCTTATGCTGTTAATCTTAG
>ERZ808286.1557-NODE-1557-length-11138-cov-3.359650_pt1 | contig 11138 bp, 10 predicted proteins | sample MGYA00521276_ERZ808286 | MGnify/ENA primary metagenome ERZ808286 (study PRJEB31516, sample SAMN03275607) | gut metagenome | biome: mammalia-associated habitat; material: feces | host: Papio cynocephalus | place: Kenya | collected 2012-08-01 ... | reverse complement strand
GCGTTACCAATTTATCTTCATCCAGCGGTTGGAGCCGCACATGCGGAATAATTCGCTAGAAGCATTCGAAAGCTCCTTGGCAAAAGTTTTAGCTGAGGTGGATAACGTCTTGGAAATTGAATATGGGCGTATGTTGCCACGGCATCCGCAACGTCCGGCTATGGGTAAGACTGCCAATCCGCAGTATGATGGTTTATTTTCCGTTGCAGCAAAGTTTTCGGCTGGAATCGGCTCTTTTTATGGGCCTGGATATACGTTAGAGCTACGTGCCTCTACATTGTTGCCTGTTTCACAGGAACTTCAAAAGAAATGGGAGCAGGTAATGGTTGAGATATTACGAAAACGATTGCCGCAAGTATTCCCTGGTCGGCACCTTTTGGTCGATTTGGATAGATATGGCTGGAAAATTCACGGGGATCTTTCATTGGGTCAAAATGGGTAACCAGACGAGGACGTGTGATGACGCGTGATATGACCTGTGGTTCACCATTACGGCACATCGTAGCTTTTTCGTGGCCGTTGTTTGTGGGTAATATTATTCAGTGCGCTTATTCCCTTACAGATGCCATTTTGGTTGGCCGTTTACTTGGCGAAACGGCATTGGCTGCAGTGGGGGGCGTAACGTCCATGCTGTTTGTGGTGCTTGGGTTTGTTTTTGGGTTGTCATCTGGAGTAGGGGTGGTTGTCGCGCAACGCTTTGGTGCGCACGATTCTCGCGGAGTACGACTCGCAGTCGGAACGGGTGTATGGGTTTGCGGCGTGGTTACTGTGTTGATATCCGGACTTTGTCTTTTGGGCACGGAGGTTATTCTATTTTTGATGGAGACTCCGCATTCCATTTATGAACAAGCTCGAACGTACTTGCAGATTTCGTTTTATGGCATTGTTTTTATGGCATTTTTTAACTTCCAAAGTGCAGTCCTAAGGGCGTTTGGTGATAGTCAGACACCATTGTATTGCTTGGTGGGTGCAAGCTTGCTTAATGTTCTGCTGGATGTGATATTCGTAACTGTATTTGAATGGGGCGTGGCGGGGGCGGCGGGGGGAACCAAAACCGCTGGTTTTTTCTCCGCATTTTGTTTTTTTGTCGCGGTAACTCGACGACTGTCCGATCTGCGGCTACGGTTGTCTGAATGGCGTCCCCGGAGGAAGCTCGTTCGTGTACAGTTGTCTATTGGTATTCCCATGGGGTTACAGTTTTCAATTACAGGGTTGGGTGCCTTGGTGTTGCAGCGAGCAATCAATACATTCGGTGTAGCTCAGATGGCTGGCATGACGGCGGCTCGTAATGTTGAAATGATTGCTGTTCAATTGCCGGTGGCGCTCGGGCAGGCGATGGCTACCTATAGCGCACAAAACTTCGGTGCCGGGCAATTGACAAGAATTCGCCAAGGTGTTCGCACGAGCATTCTGCTAGTTGTATTGAGTGGGGCGAGTCTAACGGTTTTGACGGTTCTATTTAGTGATGTGTTTATTGCGTTATTCCTCCAGGGGGCATCAGCTACCGTAACAGAAGCATTCACGGTTGGACGAAAAATGCTCTCCATTACGGCTCCTTTTTTTATACCACTTGGGACTATTTTTATTTTCAGAAATACACTGCAGGGCGTTGGGCATTCCTTTTGGCCTATGGTTGCTGGTGTAGTAGAAATGGTTATGCGTGCAGGCGTTGCGCTAGTGTTGTTGCCTGTACTAGGAGTTCATGCCGTATATTGGGGTGATCCATGTGCTTGGGTGGGTGCAAGTTTTCTATTATGGATAACATATGCTGTCATCGCCTGGCATTGGCCTGAACGGAGAGGTACATGCAAGCTTGTATAGCTTTAGGGTGGTTGCGTACCATATTTGTACCGCTGGTTGCCGCCTGTGTTGCGATTTTGTCTTTTTTTGTTTGCCCATCAAGTCACTGGTGGCAGTCAATTGATTGGCAAACGTTAAATCTACTCTTTTGCTTAATGTTTGTTGTTGCGGGATTGAGGGCGTGTAATTTGTTTCGTGTGCTGGCGCAAATTTTGCTCGTTGGAAAACAAAGTTTTCGAGCATTGGCACATACGTTGGTACAATTGTCCTTTTGGGTGTCCATGATTGTAACAAATGATGTGGCATTGATTGTCCTTGTACCGTTTGCAATTTACGTATTGGATCGTCAAGCGTTGCGACATCGCCTTCCAAGTGTGATTGTATTGCAAACAGTGGCAGCCAATCTGGGCTCAATGGCTACACCTATTGGGAATCCTCAGAATCTGTTTTTGTATACAGCATATGACATCGCACCAGGTGCGTTTTTTTGTGTGATGTTACCCATGGTGCTTGTAGGGTGGGTGTTGCTTACAATCATGACTCAGGTGCTTCAGAATGAGCCAACATACGTTCGGTTCATTCATATCCAATCCCTCGCGAATCCGTACAAAGTCCTATTATATGGTCTATTATTTACCCTATGTGTATTGACAGTTTTTCGACTTTTTTCAAACACGTGGTTGTTTTTTATAGTTACAGGCTGTGCACTTCTTTTCTGTCGTAACGCGTTACGGGCTGTCGATTACGGATTATTGTTTACCTTTGTTTGTTTCTTTATTTTTTCCAATAATTTGGGGCAAATATCATCGTGTAGTAATATACTCGAACGGTTTTTGCAAAAAAACACACAGGCTACGGCAGTCCTGACAAGCCAAGTAATCTCGAACGTTCCTGCGGCCATTTTGTTAACTCCCTTTACCTTAAATTGGCGCGGGTTACTTTTGGGTGTAAACATTGGCGGCTTTGGTACATTGATAGCTTCGCTGGCATCTCTCATTTCATTTCGCTTGTACGCAACAGAAAAGAATGCTCGCCCTTGGCGTTATCTGCTTTTGTTTACCCTGATAAATGTCATATTCTCTATTGTATTGACAGGGTTCTCGCTTTTTGGAGATCTGGGTTGAGTATTATAACGCAAGGGAGACCACGATGTGGGCGGCTAGCACCTTCGCCGACCGGTGCTTTGCACATAGGTAACGTTCGGACATTTCTTGTAGCTTGGCTTCAAATGCGAGTTTGCGGTGGAAAAATTCGTCTTAGAATCGAAGATTTAGATCATCCAAAACATAAACCGGGAGCAGAGACTGCGCTTATAGAGGATTTACAATGGCTTGGATTTGATTGGGATGGAACGATTGTCCGCCAAACGGAACGATATATTTATTATGAGACTGCGTTAAAGGCTCTGGCTCCAGGCTTATATCCTTGTTATTGTTCTAGGGCAGACATTCAGCGAGCACAGTCCGCTCCACATCCCGGAGAAGTCTTGCGATATCCCGGGACATGCCGTCCGTTTTCTTCCGGTGTTCGTCCTTTTGAGCTTTTAATCACTGGAAGTCCTGCTCCGGCATGGCGTGTTGCCTTGACTGAACAGGAGGATGGGCGGTTTACGGATGGTTTCTTCGGCCCCTATCCGTATCGGGCAGCAGAACTGACGGGCGACTTTGTGGTGGCGCGCGGACGGGAACCGGCTTATACATTGGCTGTTGTGGTGGATGATGCGGCTATGAATGTCACGGATGTAGTGCGCGGTGACGATATTCTTCCCGTTACTCCTGCGCAATATATCCTTTATCATCGGCTTGGTTTACCCCCTCCCACATTTTTTCACATTCCTCTTGTTATTGGTATAGATGGCCGTCGCTTGGCCAAGCGGCATGGGGATACTCGGATTTCTTCGTATCGAACTGCTGGCATTGAGCCGGGACGATTGCTTTCCGCATTAGGTCGGTCATGTGGATGGCTTTCATCAAGCGAGCAGGTGAACTCTCCGTTGGAGTTACTGCCACGTTTTTCGCTGGAAACAATTCCGCGCACGCCTTTTGTTTGGCATGATAGTTTGCTTTAGCGTTGCGTGTTGTCAAAACAGTATGACATAACCAGTTTTACTGCCACACCCGTTCATATCGTACTCAAAACGAAGTCGTTGGGGGATTATGGATGTTGGAGCCGGGGTGGATTCTGTTTAAAGTCGGAGTGGATTTAAATGGTCAAGTGAAAGCGTGTCATTTCCATTTAGAGGATGAACGATTGATTAGACGACTAGTGGATCAGGTTTCTATGCGGTAAGAACTTGGGATCCTAGCTGACGACAATAGATCTTTTCGGTATAATGATAGCAAGATGGGTGTACAATTGATACATTTTGTTTGTAAAAGATGCGGGGCTTGCTGCCGTGTGCCAGGGTACGTGCGTCTAACAGAAGCAGATATCCTCGCATTATCCAAGGCGTTGCAGCTGGCGCCCGAGGTGTTTGTAAATAAATATACAGAGCTTGCTCCTGGTAGAACTGGTTTGGTTTTGGCAGGAGATCCGCAGTTGCCTTGCCTGTTTCTTGCAGAAAATGGACTTTGTCGATTGCATGCTGTGCGTCCTAAACAATGTCGGGACTATCCGGAGCGTTGGCGAAGTGCTGAAATCGAAGCTGTTTGCAAAGCCGTGAGGAGTGGCGATGAACCTGTTATTTGATGGCGGCATTCTGTTCTGGCTAATCATAGTATTGATTTTTGTTGCAATAGGCGTTTTTCTTGATCGTTTGTTGCGCTTGCGAAAAATCGGCATCGACCCGCAGGATTTTTTGCAAGGGGTTTTTAATGTGTTAGATAAGGGACAGGTGGATGAAGCACTTGCCATTTGTGATGAAACGCCAGGGCCGTTGTCAGCTTTGGTGGCAGAGGCTATTACCCATCAGGATAGCGATGAAATGCATTTACGGGAGATTCTCGCCACAACAGCGCATGTAGAGTTATCGCGTTTGGAACGCCGCGCCATGTTGCTTTCCCTGTTCGCCCAGATCTTGCCGTTGCTTGGTTTAATTGGGACGTTTATTGGTGGATATGTCGCGATTTCCGCGCTAGATGTCCAGGCGCCGTTAGTACAACCAGGGGTTGCGCTCCGCGCAATTGCAGGGGCATTGAGTACAACGATTGCCGGTTTAATTGGTGCGGCTTTCTGTTATACTGCCCATCATATTTTAGTATTACGGACGGACGCTTTAAGTCTAGACATGGATATCGGAGTGTCCTTGACTTTGGACTATTTGTCGCGAGCCTCATGGGAGCATACGGATGGGCATCGGGCAGAAGTTTGAGCGTCATCACTTGCCCTATGTCTGGGAACGGCATTCGTTTACAGGGAAGCGGTGGCCAAGAAATCGCGTGGTGCGTTCATTTTTGTTATTAGTTCCTTGGATAAACCTGATGGCATTTGCTGTTCTGTCGTTTTGCCTTATGAGGCAAACACTGGTTCAGCCGGGGCGAGTTTTGGAATTGCCTAAGGGACGCCAGGAAGATGGGCTTCTTCTCAATTGTCCAGCGGCCATTGTCAAACGTCTTGAAGCTCCGGGACGTACAGGTGTCACGGTCTTGTTGTTGGATGAGGGGCGTTATGCTTCAGATAATCCAACAGAATTGGACGCTCTTATGCGGGCGCGACCAGGGGCGGAAGTGAATTTGTTGGTAGATGTTCAGGTGCCATACGGGGAGGCTGTGCAGTGGATCGAACGGTTGAAAGCGTGTGGCGTTGCACGGGTTAATCTGGTAACGCTGGATGCATCAGCGCAGCCGGAAGATAAGAGCCGGTAAAGATGGCGCGTAATCTCAATATTGAACGAAGAAAAAAACGGATCCGCCATTACACTGCACGGAGGCGCCGGCGTTCACCCATTCGGCGAGCGTTTACATTTTGGTGGGGAAGCTGTTTGCTCATAGGAGTACTTGCTTTCTTGCTTATTGGCATCATTTTTGAAGGGCGACTTCATCTGCCTGCAGTGGCTCTGTCAGAACGATGGCGCCTACCCGGATCCGGATTACAAATAGTGGAAGTTTCTCCAACGGTGATTGCAGGGCTTAGGCGTATGGGAAATGCTCGCCGGGCAGCTTCGGCTTTGAGTGACGAAGACGTAGGACTTCGGCTTTCAACGCAGTTACCTGAACCAGAGTCTGCTGCTAGGGAAGTCCTCTCAAGCCTTCATGCGAAGCCGTCTTTACAATCGCATCATGAATGTAACATGATGGGGTTGCTTCCTGCTATGGAACCAACGGAAACAAAGTCATTACAGGGTACACGGGTAATGATGGATATGGCATTAAAATCAGCCGGGTTTCGCCTTGAAAAAGGGAGCCAAACGCCTATGGTATCATCGACATCGTCCGGATGGGCAACATTTTTGGTTGTATTGAATGAAGATGGAGGTATTGATTCGCTTTTGCGCATGGAACCAAGGGGTAGAGAAACTCCGTGGTTGCGTTCAGTGCGAAAGATGCTTGCCACTGGGTGTGGACGGAAAGCCGCCTTGGGTTTTGTTAAAGTAACGTGGTCAAAGGAGGGAAGCCTATGAGGCCATTGTTTATTTTAGTAAGTGTAGGAGTGGTTTGCCAGACGCTTTTTGCGCAATTGTCTTTCCGTAATACGGGGACGTTAGAAACCGATTCTAAGGGACATGTGATTGAACGTTTGGATTATGATCGGAAGATTGTAGCCACAAATGGATTGCCTTCAGCGGCAGAGTATCGCGCAGAATTGGCCGAACGTGAACGTATGAAAAAAGTGGCTCGAGCCGTTGGACCATGGTTTGATGCGATTCAACGTCTAGAAATCGATCAACAGGAGGGAGAGAAAAAGTACTCTGCTAATGGCGGAGGAATGGCAGGAGACGGGGTCAAAACAGTGATCGGCCAAACAGGTGCTGGGATGTTGGCGTATATTGAGGCACTTAGGGTGTTCAATAGTAATACAAGTGAGGGAGGTTCTGTTTCCAAGGACGCAAAGCAGTTGAAGGCAGCACTGGAAGAATTGCTTTATCGACGCGGTGGTGAGGTGGTTTGCGGGCCAGGTCGTGGTGTGAGTATTCAGTATCCGTTGGAGCTGTTGTTGGTGCGGTATCAGAGTTGGAAAGCACAGCGTTTGCCGATGGACGAATTATATGCTGCGAAATCTGCAGAATTATGGCCAGGTAAAGTGTCTAGGGATGCTGAGCGTGTAACAAAAAAAGTTACACTCTATCCTGGCGAGGGTGGGTGGATCAGTACTGGCTTGTATGTTCCGCCTGGGGAAGTGGTTATCGTTAAGGCAGGAAGCTTAAAAGGAAATCTAGTGGCACGAATTGGGTGTCACAGCGATAAGCTGGATGCAAAGATCGTACCTTTGGATGAAGACGGTAATCCTATGGACGATCCGTATAATCCTGTTGCTCCAAATTTGGCAAAAGTTAAGATGGGGTGGGAAAAGATTACTGACAAACGTCCACTTTGGCGTTGGCCAGACATGGTTAGAGACTTTAAGATCTCTAAGAAACGTCAGGAAATAGGCCATGTGTTGGGTGGTGTTTTGTGGTTTCAATGGAGTGGGGGTGAACGCCCGATGGATGTAGAAATTTCTGGGTGCGTGCAGATGCCCTGGTTTCGTCTTGGACTTGATTCCAATGAGGATTGGATAAATACGATTTCGAAATATCCGGCACCTTGGGCTGAGATTCAGACTAAAATAATTATTTTAACGGTAGAATCGAAACATGTTCGACAAATCAAAAATATGGTGGCGCTGGCGCAATGGTGGGGAAAAGCTGCCGCAATTATGCTGCGTGTAGCCGGGCAGCCTTTGCCGACAGATGCTGAGGCAAAAAACTTTCGACCGGCAAAACGTGAGTGGGGAATTTTGAATCGGAAACTGGTGCAAATGACGCTCGATGCTCCGCCTGATGCCGAAGAGCTCGTTCGAGCTGAAACACTAAAACACATTGCTCAACCGCAGGCAGATCGTTATGAGATTATTCCGGAGCAAGAATCTGTTCCGGTGGATCCGATGAAGCCAAAAGCGATTAAAGCCCCTACGCGTGAAAATGAACCAAAATCTAAACCTATTCGAATTGTGGATGATACTCAGATTTCGATTGGAGCTGGGCATTCCGGTTATCCGATTATGTGTATTCATTGGGGTGGAGGCATGACGAATTTGGCAGGATTGCAACGTGTTGGATCGTGGGGAGCCTTACATGAAATTGGGCATAATTTGGGTCAAGGTGCTAATGGTATTTTTGCTTTACCAGGAAATATCGAGGTGGTCAATAACTTCTTTGGTACATGTACAATGAATCTTCTGAATGGGACGCCGTTTCCTCGGATCAAAAAAAGTGCGTGGGATTCAGTCGCCAAACAAGTTACAGCGAAAACGCCAGATCTTTGGATGCGGAGTTCTGTTGGTGATCGCTTGGTATTCTATATGACGTTGGCTCACGCTTTTGGCGTGGAAAGTGTGATCAAAGTTGTCAATGATAAGTATTCGAAATATCCTACGGCAGCAACAGGTGACCGGATGTGTTGCGCTTGGTCGAAGGCTGTGGAACGCGACTTAACTCCCTACTTTGAATTGTGGGGATTGCCGCTCTCAAAAGCAACGTATACATTCACTCAGGACTGGCCGCCATGGCCATCCTCAGAGCAGGAACGCCAGGCTATTTTCACAACATCCCCTTCTGATCGTTATGCGCAGGCTGATGCAGAGAGTCTTGAGTTTGCCTCATGCCCACAAGAAGTCAAAACGCGCCGGCAATTGCGTGAACGAGAAAACTTTGATCGATTAAAAAAACCATAAGAAGGCGAGTATGGCATATCTTTTTGGACCTGTTCCCTCGCGGCGTTACGGTCGGTCATTGGGAATTGATCTGGTTCCCATGAAGACCTGTTGCTATGATTGTATATTTTGTCAATTGGGAAGAACCCCAAGAATCACCTGTGAACGGCGGGATTATGTGCCGATAGATGCTGTGATTGCGGAACTCGAGATCTGGTTATCACGGAATGAGCAGGTAGATATTTTTACACTCTGTGGTTCAGGAGAACCAACGTTGCATTTGCATTTTGGTGAGGTGTTGCAATGGCTACAAAAGCATGTGTCGTACCCAACCTTGTTGATGAGTAATGGCGCATTGTTTGCAGACCCCACTGTTCGACGCGATGCTGCGTTGGCAGATCGGGTAAAAATATCCCTTCATTTTTGGGATGAAGAGAGTTTCCGTACAATTGTTCGTCCGGATCCGTTATTGCATTTCTCAGACATTTATGCCGGATGGAAGCAATTTCGTGCGTTGTATTCTGGAAAGTTAGATGTTGAATTTTTCGCACTTCCTGGAATCAACGATTCACCTGATCAGATCAATAAGATTTTTCCGCTGATTGAACAGTTGCATCCAGATACTGTTACCGTGAATTCGGCTGAACGTCCTCCCGCCGATTCGTGTGTCCGCCCTGTTCCTTTAGAAGAATTGACAACGCTAAAACGGTTGTTTTCTGTGATTGCTACGGAACAACATACTGCCGTTGTTTCAACGCCGGAACCTTATAGTGAAACCGCATTGTTGGAACTGGTACGACGACATCCGCTTTCGCCCGAACAGTTTTCGAGATATTTTGATGTTCCCGTAGAATGTATTCGAGAGGTGCTCAAGCGCCACTCAAAAGAGGATCCATATGTAGCGCGTGCTTTGTTGAATTCAATGAAATAGCAGAGTAGAATTACGCCTGTTTCGTGGACTGGTTCAGTTTCGGATATTCTGATATTGTTGCGTATTGGACGAATATAAATGGCGCAACTTCATCGACCAATAATCGGATGGACATTAGCTATCGTTGCAGGGACAGCACTTGGGTTTGTCTTAGGAGAGCCTCTGCTGTGGTTGGGGATAGCAACATTGTGTTGCGGCTTCACATGGTTGTATCGAAAGGGAATGGCGGTTTCGCTCTCAATCTGCCTGCTGGCACTGTGTCTGACAGGATGGCGAACATCGTGTGTTCGTGAACAGGATGTAGCTGTACGCACCCGACTAAAAGAACTCCAACGGAAGGGATCGTACTTTCGGTTAAAAGCAACCGTAACGAACGATAGGCAGATTATTTGGCGTAAACGTGGGGGGCCGTACTGCCGATTTTCTGTTGAAAATGCTTTCTTTGACAGTGGAACAGAGATTCATGGAGTAGATTTGTCAATTTATTATTATGATCGAAGTGGGCAGTTCCCTGAAACGGGAGAAACATGGCTAATGTATGGAAAGCTGCGTAAGAATTCATGGGGTTATCGTATGGGCGTTTCCGTACAAGGAGATACAGCGACCCATCTTATTGCAGAAGATCGACAGACAACACCGCAATATCGTTTTATTGCGTTTCGAAATAAATTGGCAGGATATCTTGCATTAGGGGTCTCCTTGAACGAGGCGTTATTGACCCAAACGATGGTTTTGGGGGGGCGTTCACGATTGCCGTATAAACTCTCACATCAGTATGCTGATGCCGGAATCATTCACATTTTTGCCATTTCGGGACTTCATATAGGTATTGTGGCGGGGTTGCTTTTGTGGATATTTGGAGGAATAGGGTTTCGGTTGCGGACACGCGCTTTTCTCCTTTTACCATTATTGTGTGGTTATTTGTTATTAACAGGGGTGCCTCCTTCGGCGGCACGTGCCTGTCTAATGGCTTTATTTTATTGTTTTGCACCTTGTTTTTGGCGTAAACCTGACGCTATTTGCGCACTATTTGTTACGGCTGCAATTGTCTTGTTGATTGAACCTCGGTGGATTTTTAATGTAGGGGCTTTGCTTTCGTTTAATGTAATGGGAGGCATATTACTTTATTTTACTCCGTTGTCATATTTTTTCAGTCGGGCAATGAAGGCTCATCCACAACGACAGCTTGACGGAGATATCTTGTTGTATCCCTCTTGGACCGTACGTGTTCGTCGAACGTTTGCAGCAATTTTAAGTTTGACACTTTCAGCATGGATAGCCTCTGTTCCACTATGTTTATTTTTCTTTGGCCGAGTGTCGCTTATCGGATTGCTTCTTAATTTGTTTGTGCCGATGTTGGCCTTGACGGTGGTATGGGGAGCTTGTATTAGTTTATTGACTGGGGCATTTCTTCCATGGCTGGCTATTTTTCTGAACCGTTTGAATGCTTTCACACTTTCGTTTGTTGATTGGTGTACACAGCAAATGCTTCGTTTACCTTGGGCTGTTATCGAAGTTTCGCATCGTCCGAGTGTTTTTCTCGTATTAATATTGGAAATGGGACTTATAACCCTTGGATTGTGGCTGCGCAGGGTTGAAGAACATCTTCGCGAAGAAG